>Ga0208519_100119_pt1 | contig 60591 bp, 54 predicted proteins | sample LakWasM130_HOW14_2_FD_183940 | JGI IMG/M metagenome (GOLD analysis project Ga0208519, IMG submission 183940) | Freshwater sediment methanotrophic microbial communities from Lake Washington under simulated oxygen tension - Sediment Metagenome... | ecosystem: Environmental > Aquatic > Freshwater >... | reverse complement strand
CCTCGTCAGTGACGCTGAAGTTCGCCTTGACGCCATAGCCGAACACCATCGCCGTCAGATTGCTGGGGAAGGAGCGGACCGCGACGTTGTAGGCCTGCACGGCCTTCACATAGCGGCCGCGCGCCACGGTGATGCGGTTCTCGCTGCCTTCGAGCTGGACGCGCAGGTCCTGGAAGCCCTGGTTGGCTTTCAGGCTGGGGTAGTTCTCGGTGACGACGAGCAAGCGCGATAGCGCGCTGGAGAGTTCGCCCTGGGCCGCCTGGAACTTGTTGAACGCTGCTGGGTCGTTGACCAGCTCCGGCGTAGCCTGGATCGCGGTGGCCTTGGCGCGCGCCTCCACCACCTTGGTCAGCGTTTCTTGCTCGAAGTTGGCCTCGCCTTTGACGGTGGCGACGATGTTCGGGATCAGGTCAGCACGGCGTTGGTACTGGTTCAGCACCTCTGACCAACTGGCCTTGATCTGCTCGTCGGTGGACTGGAAGGTGTTGTAACCGCAGCCGGACAAGGCGAGCGTTAGCGTTGCGAACAGGGTGATGAGAAGGTGGCGCATGGTCAGGGCTCCTGGGGGTACCGTTTGGGAAGATGGGTGGAAGGGATACGAGGCGACTGCGGCGCTGAGTTGTCGAGGGACCACCAGCCAGGTCGTACGAGCAAGGTGAGCAGGGTGGCAAGCAGGGGCAGTGCAAGCCACGCGAAGCTGAGTTGGGCCACCGCGCCAAAGAGCCAGCCGGCAGCCGCCGAGCCGAGCGCCTGGCCGAGGCCCGCAGCCGCAGCCAGCCCACCCATCGTGACGCCAAGCCGTCGCTTCGAGGCTCCGGCGGCTAGGTAGGAGAGCGTTGGCAACACGAGCCCGGTGCCGGCAGCGCTGAAGCTGACGCCGACATACATCCAGGCATCGCTGTGGTGCTGCGCCAGCATCGCCAAGCCGGCGATCGCGAGCACCAACCCCGCCGCCAACATGCCGCGGCCGGCGGTGCGCTCGAGCAAACCGGTGAAGAACAGCAGTGCGTTGACGCCGAGCATCACGAGGCTGCACTCCGCGAACATCAGGGAGATCTCGCGCGACGACAGCGTCGGGTGCTGCTGCCCCTGCAGCACGATGCCGAGTTCGAAGCCGGACAACACGAACATGACGGTGCCGTTCAGTCCCCATAGCGCCATCGTGCGCTTCCGATCAGCTGTCGCAGGCTGCACATCGTCCTCGAGGGCGCCCGGCATGACGCGCGGCACGGTGACTGCCAGTCCAAGCATCATCAGCGCGCCCAATGCCACCGAGGTCACGATCACGAGATCTGTGGGATCGAAGGTGCCGACACCGACATTGGCGAGGACGACGGACAGCTGCGCGGAGGCGGCATTGAGCCCCGGTCCAAACAGGAAGCCCAGCAACGACATGGCGCCGAGCCACGCAAATCTGCGGGCGCGCCGGTCTCGCGGCGTGTGCTCGGCGACGAGCGCTGGGACCACGGGCACGACGGCCGCCACGAAGAAACCGGTGGCCCCGCGTGACGCGTAGATGCCGACAAGCCCGATCCATTCGGGCCACAACAGAGGCAGCAGGCTGGCGACATACCCAACCAGACCGAGCAGCAGGATGCATCCCCGCCCCCAGCGATCCGAGAGCAGGCCCCACAGCGGCGCACCGACCAACACGCCGGCAGCGTACAGGCCGCTGAGCAGGCCAACGTGACGGGCGACCGCGGGCAGACCGTCGGCAGCCATCAGCGGTGCCAGCCAGGCCGGCAACAGCGGCATCAGCGCGCCATAGCCCGCGGAGACAACGAAGACCGCGGCCGCAAGCCATGCCAATTGCCACGCCCCCAGCCCGAGCGCTGCCGGCGACCGATGCTGTTCGATGTGGTGCGGGCGCTTCATCGCTGCTACCTCGCGCACGCTTCAGGCTGCCGCGGCTTGCACGTCCGGCAGGCGCGCGGCAGATGCGGGGCGTGGACTGCGGATGCCCGCAAGTTTGGTGCGCTTCAGCATGAGGGCATTGATCGCGACGATGGCCGAACTGCCCGACATTGAAAGCGCCGCGACCTCGGGCGACAGCGTGAACGGATAGAACACACCCGCCGCGAGCGGGAAGGCAATCACGTTGTAGCCCACCGCCCACCACAGGTTCTGGTGCATCTTGTGCAGCGTCGCACGCGACAGCTCGATCGCACCGACGACGTCGTATGGGTCGCTCTTCATCAGCACGACTTGTGCGCTTTCCATGGCCACGTCGGTGCCGGCGCCGATGGCGAAGCCGACATCGGCCTGGGTGAGTGCGGGGGCGTCGTTAATGCCGTCGCCGACCATGCCGACCTTGTGACCCTGCGCCTGCAACTCCTTGATCTTTGAGGCCTTCTGACCTGGCAGCACATCGGCCAGCACGATGTCGATGCCGAGCTCCTTGCCGATGCGCTCGGCGGTAGCCTGGTTGTCGCCCGTGATCATGGCCACCTTGACGCCACGCTCCTGCAGCTTGGCGATCGTGGCCTTGGAACTCGGGCGCACGGCGTCGGCGATCGCGATAAGGCCGACCAGACGTCCGCCGCGTGCCACATGAACGACCGTGCGTCCGCCGCCCTGCAGCCGGGCCGCCTCGGCCGCCAGTTCAACCAGGCTAACCCCCTCGGCTTCCATCAACTTGCGGTTGCCGAGCAGCACGACCTCCTCGCCTACCTTGGCTCGTGCACCCTGGCCATCGATGTTGGTGAAGGCGGTGGCCGTCTCCGGAGCATCAGGGCCAGCTCTCTTGAGAACCGCAAGCGCGAGCGGATGCTCGGAGAACTTTTCAACCGCGGCTGCGGTGGACAGCAGTTGCGCCTCCGTTGTACCCGGTGCCGGCACCATCTCGACGACGTCCGGTTGGCCCAGGGTCAGGGTGCCGGTCTTGTCGAACACGACCACCGTTAGCTTGGTGGCGTTCTCCAGCGCTGCAGCGTTCTTGAACAGGATGCCGTTCATTGCACCCAGTCCGGTGCCGACCATGATCGCCATCGGGGTCGCCAGCCCGAGCGCGTCGGGGCAGGCGATGACGAAGACGGTGATGGTGAGCGTAAGGGCGAACAGCAGGGGCTGGCCAAGGACCCAGAACCAAACCGCGAAAGTCGCCAAACCGACGACGATGGCCGCGAGCACCAGCCACTGCGACGCCTGGTCAGCGAGCAACTGGCCCGGAGCCTTCGAGTTCTGCGCCTCCTGGACCAGCTTGACGATCTGTGCGAGAGCGGTATCGGCGCCGACCTTGGTAGCCTGGTAGCGGAAGCTACCGCTCTTGTTGATGGTCGCGCCGATCACCGCATCGCCAATCACCTTCTTGACCGGCATCGATTCGCCGGTAAGCATCGACTCATCGACCTGCGACGCGCCGTCGACGATCTTGCCGTCTACCGGGATCTTGTCGCCCGGCTTGATGATCACCGTTTCACCGACCAGCACCTCGGAAGTCGGCACCTTGGTTTCGACACCGTTGCGCAGCACCGTTGCCATCGGCGGCGCCAAATCCATCAGCGCGCGAATCGCGTCAGAAGCGCCGGCGCGCGCGCGCATTTCCAACCAATGACCGAGCAGGATGAACACCAGCAGCACGGAGGCTGCCTCGTAGAACACCTCGCCTTCATAGAAGAAGGTGGCGCCGAGGCTGAACACGTACCCGGTACCGACGGACAGCACCACCAGCGTGGCCATGTTTGCGACCTTGTTGCGTGCCGCACGCCAGCCGGCGACGAAGAAGGGCCAGCCCGGATAGGCGATGGCGCCGGTCGCGACGAAGAACAGGAAGAGGTTGCGATCCATCCCGAACGGCGTCGCGAAGTCGCCGAACATCTTGCCCATTGGCGAGTAGAGGAACACTGGAACGGCGAACAACAGCGCGACCAGGAAACGGTTGCGCATGTCATTGGCCATGTCCTGCATCGACATGCCGGGCGCATGGCCCATGTCATGCATCATGTCGCTCATCTCGTGGGAGGGGCCACCGCCGTGGCCAGCGTGCGCTGCGTGCCCCGTATGCGACGGGGAGGGCGGCACCTTCGTTGTGGCCGGCGTCGAGGCGTGAGCGCCGTGATCGTGAGTGGCATGCGCGGCATGGCCTTCGTGGCCAGAGTGTCCGGGCGCTTCGTCATGCACCTCGGGTGCGCAGACGTGCGCGGGCAACATCGCGCCGCGGCAGTGGTAGCCGCACTCGATGATGCGCCGTCGGATGTCCTCTAGCGAAGTCTTGGTCTCGTCGTAGTGGACGGAGGCGCTGCCGGCGACGTAGTTGACATCGACATGGTGAACACCCGGCAGGGCCGCGATCCGGCGTTGCACGCCGGCGGCGCTCAGGCTCGAGACCAGTTCGCCAACTTCAACGGTGCTTGTTTTCATGGGATAAGTCCTTTGGGATTTCGGCGGGCCGTGCGGCCGGCCTCGGAGCAGTCGTGGATGAACTCGAACACGATGTCAGGGCTTGGGCGTAGTGCGAAAGCTCGGCATGCACCGTCCTGCCTGGCCGCGGGCGTCTCGTGCTCGTTGTACCTCTTGGACATGGCGGGGCCTCAGGTAGTGGGTGCACCGACAGTTTGTAGATCGGGCTCGAAAGTTCGGCCGTGGGGGACCTTAGCTGGCCCAGCCGCGGTCGCCCAGTGCGGGAAAGAAGCGCGGTGTGGCCGCGGCGTAGGTGTCGAACTCAGTCCCAAAGCGTTTGCGCATTTCGCGCTCTTCCGTGACCGCAAGGCGTCCGTACATGAGCACGAGAATCGGGAACATCAGCAGTGTCAGCAGCGTGGGCCACTGGAGTAAGAAGCCCAGCAGGATCATCACGAAGGCGACGTACTGCGGATGGCGGATGCGAGCATAGGGGCCGGTCGTGGCCAGTCGAGCGGTGCGTTGCGCAAAGTACAGCACATGCCAGGCGCTCGACAGCAGCCAGAAGCCGCCGCCCAGGAGGATGTAGCTGGCAATGTGCAGCGCGCCGAAATGGGGGTCGCCCTTCTCGCCCAGCAGCGTCGACCACAGGTGGCCTGCGTCGTGGCTCAACAGGTCGAGCCCGGGATAGCGCGTCTGAAGCCAGCCGGACAATAGGTAGATGGTGAGCGGGAAGCCGTACATCTCGACGAACAGTGCCACGATGAAGGCAGCGAAGGCACCGAAGCTGCGCCAGTCCCGTGCCGTCTGAGGCTTGAAGAAGCTGAACGCGAACATCAGGAACACGGCCGAGTTCAGGATCACGAGCGACCATAGACCGTAAGCGGGTGCGTCGTGCGTCATGGTCTGTCTCCTTCTTTGTGCTCATCGCGATGAGGATGATGGTTGCCTTCGTGATGGTGTCCGCGATGCATGAACACATGCATCAACGGACAGGCCAACAGAAACGCAAAGGGCAGGAATCCAAGCAGATGGGCGCGGTGCTCCTCCCAGAGGAACCAGCCCGCCACGGCCGCCATGACGATCCAGCCGATGCCGAAACGCGAGCGCCAGAATGGCGGGCTTTGCGGGTTGTGATCCATGATGATCTCCTGACGTAGGTGAGTGGCCTAATTGCTGCCCTGAGCGGGCACGGCCGGCATCCGGTCCATCATCATTTCCATCATCGTCTGCATCATTTCCATGCGCTGCTCCATGGCCTCCATGCGCGCCTTGGGGTCGGCCGACATACCTTTTCTGTTCATCTTCATCATGTCCATGCCACTCTGCATGGCCTTCATGTGCTCTCCCATCAGCGCTTGGCGCTCCGCGGGGGTCTTGGCGTCCATCATCTTTTGGTGCATGTCCTGCATTGCCTTCATCTTGGCGGCCATGTCGGCGCCCTTCGCTGGCGGCGCTGTGGCAGCCTTCGCGGGTGCGTTGGCCAATGGCACCGAGGCCGCGCTCTCGGGATGGTGTGCCTTGTGATCTTGATCCTGGGACTGTGCCGCAGCGAGACCGGCGGCAACGAGCAGGGCCACGGTAGTCATGACGACCTTGTTCATGGAGTTCTCCGAGAGATTGCGGCGAGGGGACGACCAATGGGGCGGTCGAGGGCACGCGTGCTGCCTCGCCATCCAGCACGCGCTTTGTTGGGCGTGCAGGTGCGGCGCCTTCCGGAGCACGGGGCCCCGGTGCGCTCAACTAGATGGCTAGATAGTCAGCCGCAAGAAGCGGATGGAGATAGGCGGGCCGGTCTCCCGAACCGGAAGCCGAGCGTCGGGGGCGTCCACATCCGGGTCGTCTCCCGACGTCCAGGCTAGGGTGGTGGGCTGCAGCAACAACAGTGGCAGCATGTCGGCTGTGTCGCCCAGCGCCTTGACGGGTAGATTCAGCGTCGAGCGCTCGTCGTCGCAAAACTTCTGACAGGCCGGGGAAGGTGTGCCGGAGGATGGCGCGGACTTATGCAAGGGCGCGTCGGCATGGTTATGGGCGTCCGCCACATCGGCGTGCTGGTGTTCTGGCGAAGTCTGAGGCGCGAAACCGCCATGAGCTTCACCAAGAGCACAGGCGTTGGCAATACCGGCAAGCAGCGCAAAGATCCAGACGAACAGCATCGTAGCGGCAAGGCGCCGCTTAGATGATGGTCGAAGAATCATGGTCATGAAGGTTTCCACTGATCGGCCCACTGAGTGAGCCTTGGATCACATGTTCAGACTTCCAGGTACCGTGAAATTTGATCTCCGTCAAACAAACGATCATGCCCTGCCGACCGATGAAACCGACTTTCTTTGCAGTGGGCTGCCAATCGGTGGGCGCGAAACAGCCGGCACCCACCGGCGCCGCCAAGCGTGCTCATGACGATCCCATCTTCATAGACTGATGACAAAACCGTAATGTTTGGGTCGGTCTTTTGTCTAGCCAAAATTTCTAAAGTCACTCCCGTGGCGCGACCATCGTGCCTTGGCAACCTCATCAGTCTGCTGTCTATTCAACCTTAGGATTGCTTGATGCCCCGCTTCAACGCCATTGCTTCTGTCTTGGTCGCCGTGCCCAAGTTCTCATTGAACTGCAGCTGGCGCCAGACGAGGGCAGCCTGAAATGCTTGAACAACCACGCTCGCGCTGCTGACTGCCGCCTGCCGTACACTTTGACAATGAGCAAGTTTCTGCAGATCGTGTTGGCATGGCTGCTGGCCGTTGCGCTGCCCATTCAAGGGTACGCTGCGCCAGCCATGCTGATTTGCGTGCCTGTTCATCACCAAAGCACGACCGTGCATGATCACGTCGCCCATGATCGCGACGTCGGCTCTGCGAATCTGGCCGAATCTGTTTCGCCACACGGCGATGCCAATGGCTCGACGGATACATCGCTAGTGCCTCACGCGAAAGCGGTCAAATCGGCTCATGCCGGCAAATGCAGCGCTTGTGCGTCTTGCTGTAATGCAGCGGCAATCACGAGTTCCGTACTTGCCGTGGAAGTCATCCCCCAGCATGGGCCTGTGGTGGCAATGATTCCGGCCTGCAACGCGGTTGACGCTATCGGCGGCCTCGAGCGCCCCCCGCGGACCGTCACGGCCTGACCTGCGGCGGCGCCTCCAGAGCGCCAAGCCGCCAAGAGCTGTTCTCTGAATCCGCGCGTGATCGCGCGGAACGCCGGTGAACGCCGTTCATGTCTGTTCGTGAGAAATCTATGGAATTACTTCCCAAGGGCGTGGCGCTCGTCGCTACGTATGTAGCCTTGGCGCTGCCTGTCGCTGCCCAAGTTGCGGCACCCGCAACCCAGTCATCAGCGCCGTCGTCCAAACGCGGCGATGTGAGTGACCCCAAGGCCGCCGTACCGCCTCTTGTCTACAGCTCTGCGCTGCAAGGCTATCGCCCCAATGTCGAAGCCGAAGTAGCTGCGTGGAAAGATAGCAATGACAACGTCGGACGTATAGGTGGTTGGCGCGTTTACGCCAAGGAAGCCCGTCAACCGGATGCCGCCACGCCTGACGCTGGCGCTGCTTCGGGCCCAACTCGGCCGTCAGCAGGGCCCACACCGGGCGACCACGCTGGACACAAGATGAACTGAGGACATGGCATGACGACAAAGACTTTCGATCGTCGGCGGCCGGCCGCGTTGCAGCTGTGCCGCTTGGGTCTGGCGACACTGCCATTGGTTCTTGCCGGTTGCGCCAGCTTGAGCGGCGAGGGCGGCTTCAAACCGGTTCAGCAAGCGGCAGAGCAGCATCTGGGCAAGGCCGTCCAATTGGTGACGTCTGAGGCCGAACAGGACGCCGTTGTCGTCCGTGTCGCCGAGTTGCTGGCCGAGCCTTTGAGCGCCGACAGCGCCGTACAAATTGCGTTGCTCAACAATCGTGGGCTACAAGCCAGCTTTCAGGAACTCGGCATCGCCGAAGCCGAGTTGGTGCAGGCCAGCCGTCTGCCCAATCCCGGCTTCTCGATCACGAAGCTTCGGCGCGGTGACGAGCGTGAAATCGAGCGCTCGTTCAGCTTCGATTTGGCGCACCTGATCGCTCTGCCCTTGACCAGGCAGATGGAGAACCGGCGCTTCGCCGCCGTTCAACGCAGCGTCTCCATGGAGATGTTGTCTCTGGCTGCGGAGTCTCGCAAGGCGTTTTATGCGGCCGTGGCCGCCGAGCAAACGGCGCGTTATTTGCGCGATGTTCGCGACACCGCAGACGTCGGAGCCGAACTCGCCAAGCGTCTGGCACAGGCGGGCAATTGGAGCAAGCTGCAGCAAGCGCGCGAACATGGCTTCTTCTCTGAAGCCGTGCTCAACGCCGCGCGAGCCGAAGCAGCACGTGTTTCAACGCGCGAGCGCCTGACCCGGCTGCTGGGGCTGTGGGGGCAGCAAACCAGTTTTACTTTGCCAGACCGGCTTCCGGATTTGCCACAAGAGCCGCAGGATCGCCCCGATCTGGAGCAACAGGCTGTTGCTCAGCGCCTGGACGTTCAAGCCGCAAAGCAGCACACGGAGGCGATGGCCAAGAGTCTCGGGCTCAGCAAGATCACCCGGTTTGTGAACGTACTGGATCTCAGCTATCAGCGCAACGGCTCCAACGAGTTGCCGCGCCAGACGGGATACGAAATCAGTTTCGAAATTCCCCTATTCGACTGGGGGGACGCGCGGATCGCCCGGGCCGAGGCCATCTATATGCAAAGCGTGCAGCGAGCGGCCCAAGTTGCGGTCGAAGCACGTTCCGAGGTACGCCAAGCCTATCTGGGCTATCGCTCGTCCTATGACATCGCCAGGCATTACCGCGACGACGTCGTGCCCACCGCCAAGCGCATTTCGGACGAAAACATGCTTCGCTACAACGGCATGTTCATCAGCGTGTTTGAGCTGCTGGCCGACGCCCGCTCGCAGATCAGCGCCGTCAATGCCGCCATTAGGGCTTTGTGCGACTTCTGGGTCGCGCAAGCCGATCTCGACATGGCGTTGATTGGCAAGCCCAGCTTGTCAGCTGGCACTGCGCCCACAACGCAGGCCGGCAGCGCCGGCCCCGCCCATTGATTCAGGAGCGAGCAAGAATGGTTTCTCGACGTAGTTTCTTCCAGGGTGCCGGCGCACTGACCGCGGCTGTGTCGGCCGCAGCCGTCAGCCGTGTTGCGATGGCCGCGCTGCCCGAACCGGTCATGCAGTCCAGACCGGACACGATGCCGCCGCTGGTCCCAAATAGTGGCCGCCCCTACAACCCGGTCGTCACACTGAACGGATGGACCTTGCCCTGGCGCATGAACCAGGGTGTCAAGGAGTTTCACTTGGTGGCCGAGCCGGTGGTTCGTGAACTCGCGCCCGGCATGAATGCACATCTGTGGGGCTACAACGGACAATCTCCCGGACCGACCATCGAAGTGGTGGAAGGCGACCGCGTGCGCATCTTCGTGACCAACAAGCTGCCTGAGCACACGAGCATTCACTGGCACGGCCAGCGACTGCCCAATGGCATGGATGGGGTTGCCGGGCTGAACCAGCCCAGCATCAAGCCCGGCAAGACCTTTGTCTACGAATTTGTGGCGCGACGCCCAGGCACCTTCATGTACCACCCCCATGCGGACGAAATGACGCAGATGGCGATGGGCATGATGGGCCTGTGGATCACCCATCCAAAAGCCAAGCATCCACTGATCGATGAGGTCGATCGCGACTTCTGCTTTTTGCTCAATGCCTTCGACATCGATCCCGGCGCGGCAACGCCCAAGATCATGACGATGCTGGACTTCAATCTGTGGTGCTGGAACAGCCGCATGTTCCCCGGCATCGATACCTTGAATGTGCGCAAGGGCGACAAGGTGCGCATCCGGGTCGGCAACCTGACGATGACCAACCATCCGATCCATTTGCATGGTCACGAGTTCATGGTCACCGGCACCGATGGCGGCCCGACCTCCAAGTCCAGCCGCTGGCCCGAGGTGACGACTGACATCGCCGTGGGCCAGATGCGGCAGGTCGACTTTCTTGCCGACGAGGAGGGCGACTGGGCCTTCCACTGTCACAAGAGTCATCACACGATGAACGCAATGGGCCACGACGTGCCAACGATGATCGGCGTTGATCATCGTCAGGTCGTCAGGCAGATCGCCAAGCTCGTGCCCGACTACATGGTCATGGGTGAGCGCGGCATGGCCGATATGGGGGAGATGGAGATGCCACTACCCGACAACACCGTACCAATGATGACTGGGAAGGGCCCGTTCGGTGGTGTCGAGATGGGCGGTATGTTCTCGATTCTGAAGGTGCGCAAGAACCAGAAACCGGGCGACTACAGCGACCCGGGCTGGTACGAGCACCCGAAAGGCGAAATCGCCTTCGAATGGACCGGCGCCTTGCCCGAGCCTGCCCGCTTTGCGGCCGAAGGCGGGCAGTCGATGCCGCGCCAGCAAGTCCCAGGCAGAACGACTGAAGTCACCGTCCGCAAGCCCACCGGTCATTCCGGCCACTGAATTCCATCAAAACACCAGCCCTCTCGCCATAGTGCGTCACCAGAAAGGATCCTCAATGAAAACCCAGCACACACGTACCGCGCGCGTTGCATGCACCGCCCTGTCAACGGTACTGCTGTCCTCCATGGCATTGGCAAGCGGCAATCACGCCGGCGGCCACGACGATGAAGCCATCGGTAAGCCCGGCATCGCCGCCAAGGCCAACCGAACGGTGCAGATCGACATGAGCGACGCGATGCAGTTCTCTCCGTCCAGCTTGAATGTCAAGCAAGGTGAGACGGTTCGCTTCGTGGTGAAGAACTCTGGCCAGGTGAAGCACGAGATGGTGCTCGGCACCGAGAAGGAACTCAAAGAGCATTACGAGGTCATGAAGAAGAATCCCGAGATGGAGCATGCCGACGAGAACATGGTGACGGTTGCGCCTGGCAAGGCGGGCGAGATCGTTTGGCAGTTCACGAAGGCCGGCAAGATCGAATTTGCTTGCTTGCAGCCCGGCCACTACGACGCGGGCATGAAGGGCGCCGTTAACGTGGCCGGCGCAACCACTAAGAAGGCAGATGGCCATGGCGACCACAAGCATTGAGAAGCGGATGACAACAGTCCCTCGCCGCACCCTTCTTGCCGGGACCGCGGGGCTGCTACTAGCTCCTGCCGCCTTGCTTGCCAAGACCGAACCGCCCACCAAGCCCGGCCCGTTGGTGCAGGTCTGGAAGGGCCCAAGTTGCGGGTGCTGTGTGGACTGGATCAAGCATCTGGAGGCCCATGGTTTCCGTACGCAAGTTCAGGACACCGGCAATACCGATGCGCGACTGCGGCTTGGTGTCGATGCTCGGTACGGCTCATGCCATACAGCCTTGGTTGGCGGCTATGCCATCGAAGGTCATGTGCCCGCGCGCGAAATCCAACGACTGCTCAAGGAGCGCCCGCCAGCCGTAGGCCTGGCCGTGCCGGCCATGCCTGTGGGCGCGCCCGGCATGGATGGACCCAGCTACGAGGGGCGGAAGGATCCCTATGACGTGCTGTTGCTGGCCAAGGATGGCAGCTCGCGCGTGTTTCAAACCTACCGTTAAAGGAAACTGTGATGCATCTGATCAAGAACCAGACTCTCCACAAGCTGGGCGCCACCCTGACGATGGCGATCGGCCTTGCCGGCGCCGCCATGGCGCAGCCAACAGCGTCCGGCAAGCCGGACGTTCAGCTTGCAGCGTCGGCCGCCGACATGACCGATGGAGAAGTCAGGAAGGTCGACAAATCCTCTAAGAAGATCACCATCAAGCACGGTGAAATCAAGAGCCTCGACATGCCTGGCATGACGATGGTGTTCCAGGTCAAGGACCCGGCCATGCTGGACATGGTCAAGACCGGCGACAAGGTGAAGTTCAAGGTCGAGAAAGCCGATGGCGCCATCGTCGTGACGGAGATACAAGCCGCGAAATGAACCTTGCTTAGGCCGCGCTGCGTTTGAAGTGACGGTGGCTAACGCAAATAGTTGTTCAATGGGGTGCCAACGGTCGCTTCGGAAAAACGGCGACCGTCGGGCCAGGCAAGTTCGCCGAGGGCTGCAGCGGGGGTTGACGAAGTGTCAGTCGACAGCCAGGTTCTTCAATACTGAGCACCCGTGAACTTCAACGTCCACTGCCACGCGGGCAAGTTGCTCGCGCCAATCGATCGGCGCTACTGCTAAAGGTGGGCCGGCAAAATCGACAATGCGATCCCTGTTGGCGGCAGACGAGTAGAAGTAGTCGCGACCCGACCGTGCATCCCGTGGGCGTTTCCATGTCTCGGCGACGGCGGACTCAGTGTCATCGTCAGCGGCTCTTGGCTGCCGCCTCCTCGCAAGCGTGCAACTCGGCGGCAAAATTCGCTTTTCGCTGCTCGTTGAGATATGGAGTCGATGACGCGCGTGGCCCATGGTCGAGTGGCAGAGCAAGACGTTGGGTGGCGCACTTCTCATCTGGAGTGAGCTTCTCCATCTGGGCGACGTGGGCGCGATGGTTCTTGCGCGCTTGCTCGATGGCCTGCCAATCAGGCCCCGCGAACACGGGCGCCATCGCACCGAGCGCGACCGTACCAACGACGATGGCAATCAGTCTCTTCATGATGAACTCCTGATGTGAGATTGCGAACAGGCGTTGCCTTCATTGGCGCAGTGCTTGGGCGACCCATAAACGCGGGGGCCGTAAGGCAGCAGAAATCGCCTCACGGCCCTGACTGCGCAGCACTTCAGCAAGCAGCCCGGTCCAGTAGACGTGCTGCCCACGCTGAATTCGCAGTTACCGCGTGTCAGAAGCCACGGTTGGTGTTCATGCGGCGCAGCGAGCCGTCTTCGCGGGCGCGCTGCAGCTCCAGCAGCACCTCCGCGCGCGTCCGCCCGCCGGCAGCCGGGGACTCGAAGGAGATCTGGCCGTCGCTCTTGGCCATCTGCTCCTTGGCGTTTTCCGGCCGAGTCAGCGCGACGCGGACGGGCGCTTCACGTTCGGGCGAGTACGAACGGTTGCGGTTCATCTTGGCCAACGTGCCGTCCTTGATGGCGGCGGCAAGCTCGGCCTGTACTTCGGCGCGGGTCTTGCCACCGGGCATGGCGTGGTAGGAACCGCCGTTGTCGGTGTTCGAGTCAGTGAAACCGTTGCTGGCGAGGGCTGGCACGGCAAACGCGCTGATTGCGATGAAGGCGGCGAGAGTGTGAAGGCGCGACATGATAAAACTCCTTTTGCGTTGAACCGGGACGGCAAGCCCTTGGGGCCTACCGCCAAGACGCAGTGGGTGCGTCATGGTTTGTATTTTGGGAAGCACGTCCCGACAACAGGCGGTCCTGCAGATTACGAAATCGTCATCCTGGCCCCGCGATCTCGCGCGCACAATTCAGGCATGAAGCTCTTGGTCATTGAAGACGAAGTCAAGCTTGCCGAATACCTTCGCAAGGGTTTGAGCGAGGCCGGCTATGTGGTCGAGGTCGCGCACGACGGTATTGATGGATTGCATCTTGCGCTGCAGGGCGATCATGATTTGCTGCTGCTGGACAGCATGCTTCCGGGCATTGACGGCTTAAGCCTGCTCGCGACCTTGCGCCGCACCAAACAGACGCCCGTACTGATGCTGACGGCGCGGGTCGGCGTAGAGGACCGCGTACTCGGCTTGCAGACCGGTGCCGACGACTACCTGCTCAAGCCCTTCGCATTCTCGGAGTTGCTCGCTCGTATACAGGTTCTGTTGCGCCGTGCTGGGCCTCGCCATGAAATTGAATCGACAGTGCTCAGAATCGCCGACCTTGAAATCGACCTGCTGCGTCGCAAAGCTACCAGGGCCGCCCAACGGTTGGAACTAACGGCCAAGGAGTTCAGCTTGCTGACCCTGCTGCTTCGGCGTCAGGGTGAGGTACTGTCACGTACGGAGTTGGCATCCCAGGTCTGGGACATGAACTTCGACAGCGAGACCAACGTCGTCGAAGTTGCCATTCGCCGACTTCGCAGCAAGCTGGATGTGCCGTTTGACAAGCCGCTACTGCACACCGTGCGTGGGATGGGCTATGTGCTGGAGGATCGGCCCACGTGAGCGCAAGATCGATTCATTCGCTGGGCGGGAGGCTGTCGCTCTGGCTGGCCGCGCAGACTTTCATTGGCCTGGGCCTCGTCTCGCTGGTGGTCTACCTGTTTGCTGTCGTCGATCACCGCGAGCGTCAATCGGAAACGCTGCTGCACAAGAAAGATTTGGTGCTTCACGTCCTGGCGGAGGCTGCGCAGGATAAGGACCTGGCCAATTTGAAGCACAAGCTCGATGACTTCTTTCTCGGACATCGGGAGTTGGCCCTGACGCTGCGGCGACCGGACGGTGTCGCGCTGTACGACAACGCACACAGCGCTGCGCCGCTGTACAGCATGCGGATGACCGAATTCAAGTTCCCGGACTGGGAGCAAGCGGGAGGGGAGTTGTTAGCTCGGCTGGTGCTGGACACCACGGGCGATGACCAGTTCCTGCACCATCTGGGCGCGACCTTGCTGGGCGCGGCGCTCGTTGGCGCGTTGGTGGTCTCGGTGGGTAGCTTTTTCCTGGTGCGCGTCGGCTTGGGCCCTGTGCACTTTCTGGTGGATCAGACCAAGCTACTAGCGGCCGACAACTTGCAACAGCGCCTGGACGGTTCGGGGCAGCCTCTGGAACTGCAGCCGCTGATCATGCAGTTCAACGAGTTGCTGGAACGACTCAGTCGAACCTACGCCCAGTTGGAGGGTTTCAACGCGGACGTGGCCCACGAGCTTCGCACTCCGCTGGCCACCATGATCACCAGCACCGAACTGGCCATCCGCCGAACGCACGATGCACATGCGATGGGGGATCTCCTCGGATCCAATCTTGAGGAGTTGCGCCGCATGGCGGGCATCGTCAACGATATGCTGTTCCTTTCGCATGCCAACAGCGGCGCGGTCGCTCGCCGTGAATCGGTCGAAAGCCTTGCCGCGCTCGCGCACAGCGTGGCGGAATACCATGAAGCAGCGATGGCGGAAACCGAACTTCAGTTGTCGGTTGAAGGCGACGCATCCGGTCAATTCGATGCGGCCCTGCTGAAGCGAGCCATGTCCAACCTGCTTGGCAACGCCACCCGCTACGCTACGCCGCGGTCCACAGTGCGCATCCGGATTGCGGCCGGGGCCGAGGGCACGGTCACTCTAGCGGTCATCAACCTGGGGAGATCCGTCGACTTGGCACATCTGCCCAGGCTGTTTGACCGTTTCTACCGGGTTGATGCCTCACGCAGCCAGGCCAGCACCAACCATGGACTCGGGCTGTCCATCGTTGCGGCAATTGCGCGCATGCACCATGGGGAGCCGTTCGCGCAATCGGAAGCTGGTCAAACGTGCATCGGGTTCAGCATGACTGCGTCGCAGCCCTAGCGCTTTGGCTCGTTCAACTGCGGTTTCCCGTGGAAAGCTAGCGTCAGAGATGGTTGGGAGAGCTTGTTGCCGCGCTCAGCGAGGGTACGAGCACGCGGAATTAGCCTTGGCGCTCAGTACAGCAAGCCTTCTGATTTAATGCGCGGGGTAAGCTGTGACTATCTTCGGCACCGAATCCTGGCTCATGCGCGACAATCTCGGCGTTCTAATCGATCACTGGAAGTCAGACCCGCACAGCACCTTCAACAGCTGGTTCTTGTGGGAGGAGCGGTTGAAGAATTTTCGCTCGATCCGTCGCGGCATTGGACAGGTCGTTCGTGACATCGAGGCCGGAACATTCGGCAATCTCTATCGGGGATCGAGCCTGGAAACCGTCGTGGCTTCAGTGGCCGAGCAGCGCCAGATTTTCAAAGGAGCAGACCACGCCTTCCTCTGGAAACCCAAGCTGCGCATCCCAGATATTTACGAGAACTCGTCGAACCAGCGGGCATTTGCCCGACTGCTGCATACCTGTGATTGCTGCGACACGGCCGAGGCTGTCGTTGAGGCTATCCAGCACATCGACGCGCTGCAGATCAAGGGCTTGGGGCCGGCCGTCGCCAATCTGCTGTACTTCATCCATCCGACATTGGTCGTACCGTTCAATACGGCCATCGTGCGCGGGTACAACGCGGTGACCGGCAGCAATGTGAAGTTGGGTCGATGGGATCACTATCTGACCTTGCGCGATGGCGCGATTCGCCTGAACGCAGCGCATCGCAGCCAGCTCTCGAACGACTTTGGAGCAATCGCCGGGCTATTGTTTGACATCGGCAATGGCCGTTACATAGCGCCTCCGCGTGCCGATGATGCTGGCGCTTTGAAAGCCTGGGAGGCCGATCTACAGAAGGTACGCGAAGAATCGGCCGCGGCCCAAAAACAGTGGGCGACCGACCGCGCAGCCGACACCACGCACACGGAAATTCAAGGCTGGTTGCGCGACCTGGGGCGCTCGCTGGGACATGATGTCTGGGTGGCTTCGAACGATCGCGGCCGCGCATACGGCGACGGTAGGCTCGCGGACGGCTGTTTGGCCCAATTGCCCATTCCGTCCGCCATCGGCATCGAGTCGATGCGCCTCATCGATGTGCTGTGGTTTGAACGTGCAACGGGGCTGGCAGTTGCAGCCTTCGAGGTTGAACATTCCACCTCCATTTATTCGGGCATCGTTCGCATGCTGGATCTGGCGCTGGGAACCGAGCTCGGCACACAGTGCACGATGTTCCTCGTCGCCCCAGATGAACGGCGTGCCGAGGTCGCCCAGCAATTGCACCGGCCGGCGTTCTCCAGAGTCTCCGAACTGGGATTTCGCTACCTGCCATATGGACAGCTGCGCGCGCACCGCACTGCCATTGAGCGTTTTGGCTCGGGCCTGAGGCCGCTGATCGAGATCTCCAGCACGCTATAGGTGCCACGACATTCATGACAAACTTGTAATGCTGCCGACGGCTTGACGACGCGGCCCCTTTCCTAGAGTTGAACTGTGCCTATCAGCACAAGGTCGATCCGACAACCATACTGGAAGGGGATGAACATGAGGTTACTCACTATTGCTGCGGCGCTCGCCGCAACGCTTGCCGTCGCTGCCACTCCTGCCTTGGCGCGCGATGCGCTTGACCAGGCCGTCAAAACCAAAGTGGAGCTCCGCGACGGATCTTTCCTGTACATCTTCAAGGATGGAAAGATGGCCAAGGAGGATGCTTACGGGCGCGCCGTGCGCATCAAGCGCGGCGAAGTTCTGATAGCAAAGGACGGCCGCCAGATCAAGGCGGTCGGCAACGAAAGCGCGCGACTTGACGGATTGCTGACCGACGGTCATGGTGGCTGAGCCCTAGAGGCGCCTGCAGGCGCCGCTTGACTCGGCGCCGTATGTAGATCTGTTGCGCGTGCTATTCGGTGATGAACTGACCCATCATCCCGGCATCTTCGTGCTCGAGGATGTGGCAGTGGAACATGAGCGGAGAGGCCGAGGCGAGAGCTGCCGTCTGTACGGCGACCGTCACCGTTTGCATGGACTCCACGACGAAGGTGTCACGCAGCCCTCGCTCGAACGCCGCTGGCTGCTTGCCGTCGCGCGAGAGCAAGCTCATGCGGACGCCGTGTACGTGCAACGGGTGCGACATATTGGTGGCGTTGAAAAACGACCACTGCTCAATCGCGTTGGCGGGCACCGTCATATCTATGCGCCCGATATCGAAGCTGCGCCCGTTGATCGTGAACAAGCTTCCCATCATGCCGCCGTCAAGGCGAAAGCGCCGAACCGTCGGACTTGGTGGCGGAACAACCGATGGCCTAGCTGGCAGAGTTGATGGCACCGATGCAATTGCCTTGGCCTGCCTAGGCCAGGTGATGACAGTTCTTACTGCAGTCCAATCCGTGGTGACAACGCTCGCAGCCATTCCGGCCGAGACCGTTCTGGCCAACAGCGAAAATTCCTGTCCGATAGTTGCTGCGCTCAGGTCGAGCAGAATTTCGGCCCGTTCTCCAGGAGCAAGGGTAACGGCGGTCCGCACAGCGGGCGTCTGCAATAGACCGCCCTCGTTGGCGATCTGGACCATGGGCATCGTGGTGCTTGATTTGATTTCCAAGGTGCGCGCGTTGCAACCATTGAGTAGGCGAAGGCGTACCCACTGAGCAGGGGCCTGCCACACCGGAGCGACTGCACCGTTCACGAGTAATGTGTCGCCCATGTAACCCGTCAGCTTTTCACTCGACGTGAGCACGTAGTCAATTTGCCCGTTGGCGTCAAAGCGCTTGTCCTGCAAGATGATCGCGATGTCGTCCACGCCCCATGTCTCAGGTAGACCCGCCGGAGGCGATGTGGGATCGTCAACAATTAGCAGGCCAGCCAGGCCGGTCACCACTTGCCGTCCAGTCTCTCCGTGGGTGTGCGGATGGAACCAACATGTGGAAGCCGGGTTGTCGACGATGAAGTCTGCGCTCCACTCTGCGCCTGGTGCAATCGCCTGGTGTGGGCCGCCATCGGCTTCAGCCTGAAGGAACAGTCCATGCCAATGCACTGTGCTTGCTTCGGCGAGCTTGTTTACCACATGAATCGACGTTCTTTCGCCCGCACGCAGTCTCAGGGCAGGGCCTAGAAACCCGCCGTTATAGCCAAGGGTAGTCGTGCTCACACCGCTACGGAATTGTGTGGTCCCGGCTTGCACGACGAGATGAAACCGGCGGATACCGTCAGGGCCCAAAGTACCTTCGTCTAATGGCACGATGGGCAACAAGGGTCCACCGGGATCCGGTCGGGAAGGCGGCGCGACGATAGGAGCCACAGCCGGGTCACCGACTTGAGGCGAGGCTTTTCCGCCACCACCCCCACCACAACCAGCCAACGTCGTGAGTGCTGCACTGCTTGCGCCGAGCACAAGCTCTCGCCGTCGCCGATCAACAATTGAGAATTTGTCTGAGGCTGGACTAGACATATTCATTGCTTGCCCCCCGCGCTGCGGAATTCGGCAGCGCGGGTCACGCTACGTCAGAAATACATCAGGATTCTGTTTTGCGTGCTCATGGCTTTGCTTGGGCAGCCATATGGCGATGCTCGGCTGCCATTGCGTCAAACCGCGATGCGATTTCCTCGTAGCTGGCCGCCGTATTGTTGCAATGGGCTGGCATGCTGCCGCCACCACGGCCGCCGGGAGGTGCCATCTGGTAGGCCTTTCCCATCTTGCGATGTTCCTCCGCGCTGGCACGGGCCGTCGCAGCCTGCTTGACATAGTAGGCTGCCAGGGCTTCATGGTCAGCAGACGTTCTCGCAGCCTGTATCTGCTGCTGGACCGCCGCCGTTGGGGCGGTACTGAGGCCTGCGCAGCCGCTCAAGCCGACACCGGCCAGCAGCAACAGAACCGCTAGGCGCCGAGAAGACAAATTGCTCATACTCATGGAAATACTCCTAGACGTAAAACAACGGCATTAGCCCGCTTTGGCTTCAGCCGAGGATTGCAATGAGGCCGTCTGTGGGGCGGTGACATTGCGCGAATTGCGCCCTAACTGCCACTGTTTCACCAGGGCGTAGAGCGCAGGGATGACCCCCAGTGTCAGTACGGTCGACGAGATCATTCCGCCGACCATTGGGGCCGCGATACGACTCATGACTTCGGAGCCGGTGCCCGTGCCCCACATGATGGGTAGCAGGCCAGCCATGATGGCGACGACGGTCATCATTTTTGGCCGCACTCGCTCGACAGCCCCCTCCATCACCGCGGCATACAGGTCACTGGCGCCCGCGGGACGTCCTTCCATCCGGCAGCGCTCCTGGACCGCATTCCACGCGTGGTCCAGGTAGATCAGCATGACCACGCCGGTCTCTGCTGCCACGCCGGCCAGGGCGATGAAGCCGACAGCCACCGCCACCGACAGGTTGTAGTTGAGCCACCACATCAGCCACACGCCACCTACCAGCGCGAAGGGTACCGACAGCATCACGATGAAGGTCTCGGTCAAGCGGCGGAAGTTCAGATAGAGCAGCAGAAAGATCAGCAACAGCGTGACTGGAACCACGATCTTCATCTTCTCGATGGCACGCTCCATGGCCTCGAATTGGCCGCTCCAGGTGATGTAGTAGCCCGCCGGGAACGCGACCTCTGCGGCTACGGCCTTGCGGGCATCGGCCACATAGGATCCTATGTCGCGATCACGGATGTCCACAAAGATGTAGGCCGACAGCAGCGCGTTTTCGGTGCGGATGCCAGGTGTGCCGCGCGCCACCACGACCTTGGCCAGTTGGCCCAGAGACACCATGGTGCCGCCCATTGTTGGCACCAGCACTTCACGTTCAATCTGCTCGGGGTTGGTGCGCAGCTCGCGCGGATACCGTACGGTCACGCCAAAGCGCTCGCGGCCCTCCACCGTGGTTGTCACCATCTCGCCGCCGAGGGCGGAGCCAATCACGTCCAACAGTTCTCCGACCGTGAGGCCATAGCGCGCAAGCTGTTCCCGCTTGGGTTCTATCTCCAGGTAGCTGCCCCCCGTCAGACGCTCCGCGAACGCTGAGCTCGTACCTGGGACCTTCTTAACGACGGACTCAATCTGTTTGGCCAGACTCTCCATTTCCCCGAGGTCCTTGCCGAAGACCTTGATGCCGATCGGCGTGCGAATGCCCGTAGACAACATATCGATACGCGCCTTGATCGGCATCGTCCAAGCGTTGGACACGCCAGGAAATTGCAAGGCTTTGTCCATCTCGGCGACCAGCTTGTCGGTCGTCATTCCGGGGCGCCACTCGTCTTGCGGCTTCAGATTGATGACGGTCTCGAACATTTCGGTCGGAGCTGGGTCGGTCGCCGTGTTGGCACGTCCCGCCTTGCCGTATACGGAACTGACCTCCGGGAAGCTCTTGATGATCTTGTCCTGCGTCTGCAGAACCTCGGCAGCCTTGGTGATCGACATGCCAGGCAGTGAGGCGGGCATGTACAGCAGCGTGCCCTCGTTGAGGGTTGGCATGAATTCGCTGCCGAGCCTGGAGGCAGGGTAGTAGGACACCCCGAGCACAACGAGCGCCAGCGCGATGGTCAGTTTCTTCCACCGCATGACGCTGGAAATGATCGGGCGGTAGATCCAGATCAGGAAGCGATTCACCGGATTCTTGGTCTCGGGCATGATCTTGCCGCGGATGAACAGCATCATCAGCACCGGCACAAGCGTCACCGAGAGCAGGGCAGCGCCTGCCATGGAGAAGGTCTTGGTATAGGCCAGCGGAGAGAACAACCGCCCCTCCTGCGATTCCAGCGTGAATACAGGCAGGAAGGACACGGTGATGATTAGCAACGAGAAGAACAGCGCAGGGCCGACCTCCTTGCATGCGTCCAGCATGGCGTCTGCGCGATCGCGCACGGTGTGATCGGGTCTCAGACGCTCCAGATGCTTGTGAGCGTTCTCGATCATGACGATGGCCGCATCCACCATGGCACCAATGGCGATGGCGATGCCTCCCAGGCTCATCAGGTTGGAATTCATGCCGAGCAAATGCATGGCAATGAACGAGATCAGTACGCCAACGGGCAGCATCAGAATGGCGACCAGGGCCGAGCGCACATGCATCAGGAACACGACGCACACGGCGGCGACGATGATGCTTTCTTCGATCAGCGTGCGCTTGAGTGTCTCGATGGCGCGGTGTATCAGATCCGATCGGTCGTATACCGCCTGAATCGTGACTCCCGCGGGCAGCCCCGCTGAGATCTCGGCGACCTTGGCCTTGAGGTTGTGGATCACCTGGAGCGCGTTCTGACCGAAGCGGGACATCGCAATTCCGGATACGACCTCGCCTTCACCGTTCAACTCGGACAGGCCCCGTCGTTCATCGGGAGCAAGCTCAACCCGAGCGATATCGCGAATCAGTACGGGGGTTCCGCGTTCGCTCTTGAGGACAAGGTCTTCGATATCGCCCTTGCCGCGCAAGTAGCCTCGACCACGAACCATGTACTCCGTTTCAGCCATCTCGACGACACGGCCACCGACGTCACGGTTGGAGTCGCGGATTACCTGCGCCACCTTCATTAGCGGAATGCCAAAGGAGCGCAGTTTCAGGGGATCGACGGTAACCTGGTAGGTCTGTACGAAGCCACCAAGCGAGGCCACCTCTGCGACGCCGGATGCCTTGGTGAGTTGGTATCGCACATACCAGTCCTGGATGGTGCGCAACTCGGCCAGGGTCTTGTCCTTGGCCAGCAAGGCGTACTGATAGACCCAGCCCACGCCGGTTGCGTCAGGCCCCAGCGACGGTGACACGCCCTTGGGCAAGCGGCTTGACGCGAAGTTCAGGTACTCCAGCACTCGGCTGCGCGCCCAATAGATATCGGTGCCATCCTCAAAGATGACGTAAACGAAGGACGCGCCGAAGAAGGAGAAGCCTCGCACCACCTTGGACTTCGGCACGGCCAGCATGGCGGTCGTGAGCGGATACGTCACCTGGTCCTCGACCACCTGTGGTGCCTGGCCTGGGTACTCCGTGTAGACGATCACCTGCACGTCCGACAGGTCGGGCAGCGCATCGAGTGGGGTCTTCGCGACGGCGATCACCCCTGCGATCACGATGAACAGCGTGGCGAGCAGGACCAAAAACGGATTCCTGCCCGACCATTGAATGATTCTTGCAAGCATCATGTCCCCTGTTCAATGACCGCTGTGTGCGCCCTGCGCTGCGCTGGCCTGCGGCTGCATGGCGCGTGGCACTGCGGCAATCGAAGTCACCATAAACTCGCCTGGCTGGCGCTCGACAAACTCGAAACTCACGTTCTGCCCCGGCTTGAGGCCGGCAAGCAGGGCAGCGTTCGCCACAGTGAACTCCATGGTCATGGCCGGCCATTTCAGAGTTGGCACGGGGCCATGCTTGAGGGTCAGCGTGCCGGCCTTGAGATCAATGCTGTCCACGCTGCCCTCGGCCCTGTGGCCGATAGCAACACCTGCACCCGGCTTGGCGGCCGGCGCTGGCGCCGGCGTATTGGCGCCTTTGGCGGCGCCGCCATGGCCGGCATGCCCCCCGAATCCGCCTACCGCAGCCTTCAAGTTGCTCTCAGCGTCGATCAGGAAGTTCGCAGCAACCACAACCTGTTCGCCGGCCTTCACCCCGCCGATCACCTCGACATAGTCTTCGGCCCGGCCTCCGAGTTCCACCTCACGCGGTTCAAACTGGCCCTCGTTCACTTGGACGAGGACGATACGTCGTCTTCCAGAGTCGATGACGGCTGACTCGGGGACGGTCAAAACGGGCGACATCGCGCCGACGCCAAGCTCGACCTGAGCAAACATTGCCGGCTTGAGCTTCATGCCCGGGTTGGACAGTTCAACCCGCACGGGGACTGTTCGCGTCTCGGTGTTCAGGGTTGGATAGACATAGCTGATCCGACCTTCGAATTGCTCGTTGGGATAGGAGCTCACCTTGATCTTGGCCCGGGCCCCGAGTTTCACCAGGCCTATGTCCTGTTCGGTCAGGTCGGCGATGACCCAGATGGAGGAGAGGTCCGTGACCTGATACAGCATTTCGCCTAGCATGAAGCGCATGCCCTGAACGGCCTTCTTCTCCGTCACCACGCCGGAGACCGGCGAATAGAACGTGATGGATCTCTGAGCCTGGCCCGAAGTTGTGAGGCTTGTAATCTGCGCCGGGGATAGCCCCCAGTTGCGCAGCCGAACCAGGCTCGACTCGGCCAACTGTTTCATGCCCGTCTGAGCGTCAGGGTTCGCACCTTGCATGGCCTGAACGCCTTGCTGGGCGATTACGTATTCGCGTTGGGCCGCCACCATGTCCGGGCTGTACACCTCAAAGAGGGCCTGTCCCTTGCCAACCGCCTGACCTGTGGCGTTGACATGCAAGCGCTCGACATAGCCCTCGAACTTTGGCGTTATCACGAACACGCGTCGCTCGTCAGGTTCGATGCGGCCGGCGGCGCGCACGGTCTTGCCCAGCACGCGCATGCTCGCCGCTTCCGTTCGTACGCCAAGCTTTTGCACTTTGTCCGTGTTGATGCGGACTTGATTGGATGCTCCCGAGGCGCTGGCGGGGGATGCATCGTCCTCACCCTCATAGACAGCGACATAGTCCATGCCCATCGGATCCTTCTTTGGTGTTGGCGAGGTGTCTGCCAAGCCCATAGGATTGCGGTAGTACAGCAGCTTGCGGACCTTGGGCTGAGGCTGGGCAGCCGTTGGCGACGCGGCGGTCGTGCTCGCCTGTGTGCCGGCGCGCTGGCCGAGCCAATAGCTACCGGCGCTGGCGGTGCCGAGCAGGATGACTGCGCCAAAGACGTAGGTGAATTTCAAAGCTCTTCTCCCAGAATGCGTTCGATCTCGGCCAGGCGCATTTGCGCATCGACCTGCGCCTTCAGCAGCTCCTGCCTGGCCTTACGAATTTGACGCTGCGCGTCGAGGACGGTCGAGAAGTCCGACTTCCCGTTTTCATAGGCGGTAATGGCGGACTGCAAGCTGACTTCCGCTTGTGGCAGCAACTGCCGCCCTACCAACTGCGCCGTTTGCCCAGCGGCGTCGAGCGCCGCCAGTTGCACACCCAACTCGCCCAACAGTTGATACGTCAAGGCGTCGCTGCGTGATCGCGCCGCATTGACCATGGCTTCCGCCTCGCGCTCCTGCGAGCGCCGCGTGCCTTGCTGCAAGGGGATGTTCACTTCGAGCATCACGCCCCAGGTGGTGATGCGCGAGCCCATCTGTGAGGGCGAAATGCCTAACTGGAAATCTGGGTAGCGATTACGCAAAGTCAGATCCCGATTCTTCTGGGCGCTTTCCAGCCGCGCCTGCTCGGCTTGGATCAGGGGGTTGGCGTTGCGGGCACGCTCAGCCAGCTTGGCGGTGTCGGCGCTTGACAGCGACGGTACTTCACGAAGCTGTTCGGGATCGGCCAGCACGGCGCTCTGGTCACGAGCCAACAGCCCGTTGAGCCTGGCTCGGGACTGGCGCTTTTCGTTCTCCATGGCGATCAGATCTGAGCGCATGGCCGTGAGCTCCAGCTGGGCTCGGATAGCGTCCTGCTGCCCGGCAAGCCCGCCCGCATACCGAGCCTGTGCGACCTGCTCCAACCGAGCCATCAGATCGACGATCTCCCGGGTCAGCCTGACCGTTCCGCTTGCCTTGAAGTATTCGGCGTAGCCGCCCTTGATGCGAGCTGCCAGTTCCACCCAGGCTGCTGCGCTGCGGGCCTGGGCCTGCCGAGCGTCGGCCGTGGCGACGTCACGCTTCAACTCGCGCTTGCCCCAACCCGGAAGCATCTGCATGACTGTGTATTTCGTCTCGCCGACGCGCCAAGGCAGCAGGCTTGGGGCTGTATCAGTGCCGTAGTTATTGACATTCATGAGCTCGACGCGGAGCACGGGATCCGGCAGTGCGCCGGCGGGCCCGATCCGCTCGGCCGCCGCATCCGCCTCCTGCTGCATGCTCAGCAGCTCAGGGCTCTGAGCCCGCGCATAGGTCAGAAGACCGTGGACGTCTCGACCCAGTCCGAGGTCTGCAAGCTGGGCAGCCACTGCTTCCGAGGTGGCATCGCACGGGGTCGATGTGCGCTTGCCTGTGGGCACACCTTTCTCTGCGCCGTGGTCATGCGAGCTGGGTAACTTGCCGCAGTCGTGTGCGATGGCGCCGCTTGTAGCTACGGGACCGGCAACGCCGGCTTGAGCAAAGACCGGTGCCGAAAAGCTAACAAGGGACGCGACGACGACCACGTGCGGTATGTGGAAGGTGTTCATGAATAACCGGATTGAGAAGAGCTGCTGGACCTGCCATCTGCCGGCAAGCGGTGCACGTAACGGCTGGTGGGCCAGGACCGGACCAGCAACAAGGCATGGGACTCTGCTACCGCGCTTGCAAGGGCGCGGGCAACCGTTGCTGTTGCGCGTAGGCTGCGCAGGCTGAAGTAGCGCGGGCAGGCCAGCGCTGAGGCGCTATAGGGCGAGGCGCAGGAAAGCGATGGGGATGGGTGGTGCCAGCACGCCTTCCCGGCGTGGCAACCAAACTTCTTCAGTGATCACGATCGGCGAAGGCACGACGACCTGGATGACGGGTGGAGCGAGAGCGAAACCGTTGGAGTCGTCCAATGAAGATTTTTGCTGAGGCACAAGATCTGCCGCCTTGTCGCAAAAACTCTTGCAACTCTCCGCTCCCGGGGTTCCCTGGTCGTTCAATACGCCATTCTGCTGGTGATGTCCGAACTGCGCATGAACTGGATCATCACCCGCTACCGAGGCATCTTCGCCAAATTCGACGTGGCCGCTTGAAGTGACGGGCAAGGACGGATGACCGCCAGCATGGTGCGAAGGGACTGCAATACACGCGTTCGCAACACCTGCTGCCAAACCAAACAACCACAGGAGCAGCACGCGTGCTGCCCAGTGGCGTAGTTGTTGGCGGTATTGGAACAAGGTGACTCCGTTCAATGTCCGATCAAGTGTGTCTCGTCTCAGTTGCAGCTGGATTGATGTGCGTCAAACAGTCAGCGCTGAGGGGACTGGCGAATCAGGCGCATCAGGTCAGCGCGCTCGTGGAGATCCAGTAGTTCGATGTAGGCCTGCTCCCAGGGACGGTCGTCGTGCTCGGCCATCAACTGGTTCAGCGCGCCAACCAGTCGCGATCCCGTCGCGGTATGGCTGCACATTACGTATGTGAGCACCGGCGCGGCCGGACCGGCTATCTCGAAGCTGCGCGTGGGCATGATCACTGTACTCGGTTCGCTGCGCACATAGGTGGCCAGTTCAGCGGGCTCGGCGACAAGCCAGTCAATGCGGCGCGCCATCAGCATTCGGCTTGGAGTGTTGGAATCGGACACGCGCTGCGGCGCACTGGACGTGGCCAGCACGGGATCGATCAATGATCCATATTGGCGCCGCCCCGTGACCGCACCGCGCAATCGTGGGTCACTGACGAGTGACGCCAACTGCACCCGACCCTGAGCGTCCAGATGCCGCTCCAACAGCACGAGACGATCTGCTCGGACGATCACCCTGGTGGGCAGGCGACGCAGCACCGGGTCGCTGAACACCGCATACGTCTCGCGTGTGGGGGTGCGCAGCGCATTTGCGTAGCAGTAGGTTTCGCGCCCCTGTTCTATCAAGCGCTCGATACGAGCGATGCTCGCGGAGTCTCGCTCGTGGACGAATCCCGCAAGGCGCTCTACCAGCCACAGGCGTGCCTGCTCTCCGGGGCCGCTCGGTGCCGCGGCTGCCACTCCAGCAGCGCTCGCGACAACCGGACCGGCGTCGAGCGAGAGCCAGGTCACGCGGCTCTGCGCGGCGACGCCACTGGAGAGACCTAGGCCGAACAGGCAAAGCGACAACAGACGACACGCCGACTTCATAGGGGCCCAAGTCTGCTGCACCTTGAGAAGCGCAGACCCTGGGTGTTCTCCCTAGGGTGTCGGACAGCGTCGTCGATCAGATCTTGAAGTCGTCGAAGGCAACCTGGTCGTCCTGCACGCCCAACTTTTTCAGCATGGCCCTTGTTGCCGTCAGCATCGGCGGCGGACCGCAAAGGTAGAAGTCGCAGGTCTGCAGATCGGGATGGGACTTCAGCAGGCCTTCGCGCACGGCCTCGTGCACCATGCCTGATGGGTGTGCCCCGCCAGGTTCATCGGACAACACCAGCTGCCAGCTGAAGTTGCCGAAGCGCGCCGCCAATGCTTCCATTTCATCGACATAGGGCGCGTCAGTGGCCGTGCGTGCGCCGTACCAGAAATGGACCGGCTCGCTGGCCCCCGACTCCAGCAGGTCCCGCACCATCGCTCGCAGCGGTGCCATGCCGGCGCCGCCACCGATGAACACCTTCTCATGTTCACCATGCCGGATGGTAAATTCGCCGAAGGGGCCGCTGTACTGCAGCTTGTCGCCGGGCTTGAGGCCGAAGACATAGGCCGAACCCTTGCCGGGCGGATGGTTCTTGGCGCCTTGTTTTCCATGACAGAAGCGCACCAGCAAGGTCAGCCGGCCATCGGTCTGCTGAACTGGCGCCGACAGCGAGTATGAACGACGCAACAGTGCGCCGCTTATCCACTGTGTAGGCAAATGCAGGCCCGACCATGCCGAGTGATGTTCCTGCGGTGCGTCGATCTGGTGCTTGCCCATCTTGTAGGGTGGCACATGGATCTGGATAAACGATCCAGGCCGGTACTCCGGGCCTGGTTTGTCTCTGGGCAGCAGCACCACCTCACGCAAGAACGGCGAGAGTGCGCGGACGCTCTCGACCTGCGCTTCGTGCGCCGCTCCGAGCTCCCCGCCACCGCGAACCTCGATGTCGAGGTTGCGGTCCAGCTTTAGATTGCAGGCGAGGCGACATCCCGCCTCGATCCTTGACGGTGCCAGCAAGGCGCGGTCGGCAGCTGTGGCCGCCGGCGCGGCCCCGCGGACGCGAACCTCGCAAAGGCCACAACTCTGCCCGCCGCCGCAGTTCGATGGCAACTGCAGGCCTTGCTGGGCCAGCGCGGCAAAGACCGTGTCGCCGGAATGCACGCGCAAGCTGCGGAGCCGGCTGCCGTCAGGTGCATGGACCATCAGCGACCGCGTTCCGCGCCAGCGCTTGGGGATGAAATCCGCCAGGCTGAAACTGGTGAACAGCAGCCAGATGCCGCTGAGGGCGAGCCAGAATCCGCCTATGGCCGCACTAACGACCAAGGGATTATTAAAGTCCTGACGCCCGCTGTAGTCCATGATGTGCAGCATCCAGAACACGTCGAATAGGCGCCAGGTGCTGTTGCGATGTTCGAGTACATCGCCCTGTAGAGACAAGTAGACGGTCGTGTCCTCGGCATCCGAGAATGCGACGCGCCAGACCCTGCCTTCGTGGGCACGCGTTTCCAACGAGTGCTCGGCCAGCTCTGCCAGAGTCGCTTTGCCCGGGCCTCGGTAGGATGCCTCTGCCACCCGTTGCGCGAGGGTGGCGTCGAGTTCGATGCGCTGGCCATTGCGCGCGTCGATCAGGTAGGTCGATTTCTCGCTGGCCAGGCGGTAGACCGGACGGTCGACCAACCAGCCCGTCGAGATGGTCTGTGGGGCTTCACGCGCGCCTACTAGCGCACGGCTTACAGGTACGGCATCGGACGGCCACGGCTTTTTGGCTGCTATAGGCGCACGGAACTCGCGGCCACGCACCTTCTCGGCGTCAAGCAAGCTCATGACAAAGCCGCTGCACATCCACAGCACCAGTTGCAGGCCGATCAACAGGCCGATCCATTTGTGTATCTTGCGCATCCAGGGGCTCATGCCAGTGCCCTCCGACGGAAACTGTAGAAGACGAGCCAGGCGCCGCTTAGGGCGAACAACAGCCCGACGCCAGCGGCGACGCGTAGCAGGCTGTTGTTGACGTCATCGCGGGTGTCGTAATCCATGATGTGAAACATCCACAGGAAATCGAACCAGCGCCACAAATCGTGACGGCGTGCGAGCAGGTCACCCGTGTCTGGCGAAAAATACAGCGTGGAATTGGCCCGGTCGTCAAAACGTACCGCCCACATCGGCACCTGCCGCTTTGCCACCTCCTGCGGTGCCTGAGTGATCCAGGTCACCTCGCGGATCTCGGCCTCGCCCTGATAGATGTCCTTGGCCCGGGCCACGATCTGCTCACGCGGCAATGGGCTCATGAGCTTGCCCGTGCGGGCATCCACCAGACTGGCTTTGCCGTTGGCTCGGATCTCGTAGACCTCCTTGCCCAAGAATTTCTTCAGCTTGAGGGAGTCGAAGGTCGGGCTCAGCTTGGACAACTGGTCGATGTCGAGCCGCTCCCCGCTGCGTTCGAGTGGTTCATCGAACGCATGGGCGAGATGGTCTCCGTGGATCACCTCCAGGGAAATCACGGTCATGTAAACGCCACTGAGCATCCAGAGCAAGGCCTGGACGCCGATGACGAGGCCGATCCATTTGTGGGTTCGGCGCACCCAGAAGGGTAGGTTCATATTGCTTGTCTCACGGCATTGACGCACTTGAACGGCACCGCGGGCAGGTGCCCGCGGTGCCCTCAAGCATTACCAGCGATAACCGGCACGGACGTGCCAACGGCGACCTTGAAGGTCGTAGGTCATGGTGTCCGTGTTCGCATCGGTGTAGCTCTGAATGAACGGTGCCTTCTTGTTGAACAGGTTGTCAACGCCGAAGGCTAGGTCGAGCTTCTTGCTGAATGCATACTTCAGCTGTGCCGAGTGGTAAGCCAGACCCGGCGCCTTGGCGCCAATGTCACCCGGCTCGGCGTTGATATCGTCTGCGGCACCGATGTACTGGACCGTGTACGAGCCCGACCAGGGGCCCTTGGCCATCGTCAGCGATGACAGCGAACGCCACTGGGTGTAGCTGCCGCGACCGCCCGTGATTTTGCCGGTGTAGTCGATGACATCCGCGCCAGGGAAGGGGCGGACCTGATAGTTCTTCAGATGCGATACCTCGGCGTTCAGTGTTGCATCGAAGCCAGCAAGCTTGAACTCGTACAACGCGCCGATGTCGAAGCCCGAGATCTTTTCGTCGGCCGCGTTGACCGGCTGCGAGGACAGGAAATCGATCTCGCCGGTGGTCTTGTTGCGAGTGAAGCTCGACGGGGCGCAGAACAAATGATTCAAGCCAGGCGTGTTGTAGCAAACACTGAGCTTGGTGGATCCATCCACGCTCTGGATCGCGTTGCTGATCTTGATGTTGAAGTAGTCCAGCGTCAGAGTCAGCGACTTGTTGGGCGACCAGACCGCGCCAGCCGTGAGAGTCTTCGCGTCCTCTGGCTTCAACGCCGGGTTACCGCCTACGGTGGTCAGGATGGTATTGCCCAGCTGCGTGTAGCCGGCAGGCACGCCAGCGGCCTTGCAATTCTGCGCCACGACAGAACTGGCCGGCAAGGAGCTCCAGTTGCTGCACGGATCGGTGGTAGTCAGATTGCCTTCGGCAACGCCGCCATACAGCTCCGGAATGTTCGGCACGCGGAACGCCGACGAGACGTTCGAGCGCAACTTCAGGCTCGGAACGACTTGCCAGTCCAGGCCAGCCTTGTAGGTGCTCTTGGAGCCGAACATGCTGTAGTCGGAATAGCGGGCAGCGGTGTTGAAGTGCAGGGAGTCAATAAAGGGCAGCTTCTTCAACAGCGGCACTGAAAACTCTGCATAGACCTCACGCGCGGTGTACTCACCGGCGATGGGATCTTGGGCATTGGTGTTAGCTATGCCCAGCACGGTCAAGCTATCAGGATTGCGCCAGCCACTTTCCTTGCGCACCTCAGCGCCTGCGGCAAAGCCCACCATGCCAGCGGGCAACTCGAACAACTCGCCGCTGATGTTGGCGCTGGCGCCTTTTTGCTCATTGCCGCCGGTGTCCCGCAGGTTCGTGAGGATGTAGTCCATGACCGGCTTGGTGAGGTTGCCATAGCCGAGATAGTTGCCACAAGGAATGGCTGCACCAGTAGCCGTGCTGCACTTGCTGCGATCAAGCGTCAGGGCCACACGGTCGAGGTTGGCGACGTTCGTCGTGACGTCGATACCCGTGTTGCGGCCCCAGTTCACATTGGCTGACCAGTCCCAGTTCTTGCCGATATTGCCTTTGACACCGGCGACCACCCGGAAGATGTTGGACTCTTGCTGGAAGAAGCGTGGACCTGCCTCTTCCAGGCGACGGCGTTGCAGCACCAGGCTCTGTCCAGTGGGATTGGTCGGGTGGTCAGCTGCGATATTGATGGCACGATAGACGCCCAGGGCACCGGGCGTGGCCAACTGATTGGACTCGCGGTGCGAAAACAGAATTTCGGTGTACAGCTGGGTTTCTTCGGTCAGGTTCAACGTGCCGAAAGTGCTCAGGCCTAAACGCTTGATCGGGTTGACCGCATTCAGCATCGGGTTGCTGTTGTAGTTGTGCTTGGCTGCGGAGTACGGCTCGTAGGCGGGCCCGCTGCCCGGCGTCTGATTGAAATTGATGCGCTTGCCGTTGGCCAGAAGTGCGCGGCCACCAATGGTGGAAGAACTGCCCGTACAGGCCAGCGCGCCGTTGACTTCAGCGAGCCCGCAAGGCGCGCGCGAGGCCATATTGATGGCGCCGCTTTCCGAGTAATTGATGGCACCCAGGACGGAACCGTTGGCGCCTTGAAGTCCCCAAGATAGATCGGCGGCCCCTTCGTCACCATCGCCGCGCGATGTTTGTCCATAACGCACTGAGGCCTCACCGCCCTTGAGCCCAGTCTTGGTGATGATGTTCACAACGCCAGCCACCGCGTCAGCACCGTAGATGGCCGAGGCTCCATCCTTCAGCACTTCGACACGCTCGATCAGCGCGACCGGGATCATGTTCAGGTCGACCGAGCTGTTGGCGCCGGTGCCACCATTGACCACACGCCGTCCGTTCAGCAGAACCAGCGTGCGGTTGATGCCCAGGCCGCGCAAATTGACCTGGGTGGTGCCGTAGCCGTTCCCGGTCCAGTAGGCACTGGTCTGGTTGCCAGCGGTGCCTGCCGAGGCCGGCAGGCGTTGCAGCAGTGTTTCCGCCGAGATCGCGCCGGAGCGCTGGATCGCCTCGGCGTCGATCACCGTTACCGGGCCTACTCCGGAAATCTGCGCCTGCTTCAAGTTGATGCGGCTGCCAGTGACCTGCACTCTTTCCAGCGATGAGGTTGAGGTCTGAGCGGCGTCAGCCGATGCTGTTTGCTGGGCAAACGCGTTGTTGGCGAGAACCAGAACGGCGGAGGCAATCGCCGTATAAGAGAGTTTCGTAGACATCATGCATTCCAGTTGGGTGCCGCGCGTCACCACTTCAACGGGGTCTGGACGCGAACTCAAGGCACCATCGAACAATTAGTTCGTTGGCGAGCACATGACGATGGACGGGGGGGGGCTTCGCTTGGACCCCGGTGAGAGGCGATGTGGGCCGGCTCGTCTATCGCAACATGCGACTCAGCCAATCCCTAACCAAGCCATACAAGCAAGCGCTGTTGCGCACGCCTCCGGCCGGCGGTAGTGCTGAGTCAGCTCGCTCGAGGTGGCCGATCCTGCCCGGAAAGCAGGAATTCCGCACGCGGTCCGCCGGGCTCGGGAAGAGTCGACTTGGCGAATGGGAGCGAACATACAGCGCTGTCCACGGTAGCAGCCATCGATGCGCAGGATCCGCAGCCAGCGCAGTGGCTGCAGGGCGTTGCATCGCAGCAGTTCTCGGCCTGCTGGTCTGCCGCGACAGGTTTCTTCGCGCTGGTCTTGGGTTTGGCAAGCCGGGCATGCGGCCCAGAGGCGACCGTGTGCTGAGCGAAGCGTTCGGACTGAACGGCTTGCCCACGAAACTGGGCCTTGGCTATCGCAGCGGGCGGGCAAATCATCGATGTGGCAATGGAAGCTGTCGCCGGCACGAGCACGGCGAGCAAAACCAATAACCAAAACCCGATAAGTTTCATGCAGTGGGCGACAGATGATTTTGCATTGCATCAAGAGTCAGCCAGTGTGTCTAGTTAGGGTGTTCCCAGGCCGGTTCGCGCACTCGGCGACTACTAGTTGCTTGTTTACCAGTTGTGTATTTGCGATGGTCGCCGGGGCTTTTGTCGCCGTGCAACTGTCTCGCGAAGGGAAGCATTCAATACGAGACGTGGGCGGCGACGACAACCGGAGGCAAATCAACCGCCGGTTCGCTATGTCGGCAAAGAAGACATAGCTCAGACCCAGGCCCCAACCTGCCAGCACATCAGATGGGAAATACGCGCTGGAGACCGAGCTGCGAGACCTGAGCTCACGCTGCCAGTCCATCAGCCCAGGACGGGCCTGCGCGATTCTGAGGGAGTTGAATCACCCCCTGGCCCGCGGACTGGCGCCTCGGCCGGCCTTGGACGTCCAAGCCAATGTGGGGGCCGTTCATCGGCGCGAGGCCGGCGGCAATGCATGACCCGGCCAGGACCTCGCCATCGGATTCAGTTGCACCTGGCTTTGTTGCGAGCGACGTTAGCTCTTGATGGCTTATGGTCTAGCGCACGGTCCATCCCGTCCAGTGCGCATCAGGTGTTGCGTCGTGCCGCACATCGTCTTCGGTGTGCACGTAGGTGTTGGTCGTCGCGATATCGGCATGACTTAGGTTGTCCCGCACCGCCTTGAGGTCAACCAGGTCGCTTTGGCGGGTGCCGGCGGTATGCCGCATCCAATGCGTCGAGGCCTGCTCGATGTGGGCTGCCGCCGCAGCGGCCTCAGAATCGTTGCTAAGCCTCAGTCTTTGAGCGGTACTACGCATTACGGCCTTGACGATCTCGTGCACCGCCGTGCGGGCCATCGGCTTGACCGAACCGATGATCGGCAGCAACAGTGGGGTGTACCGATGCGCGGGGTGCCATCATGCTCACAAAGCTCAAGGGCGCGTATTGCGGGCGGCTTCCGTCCTGCAGGGGCCGCAGAGGGATCGGAAACCTTGCGAGCTATGGGCCGCACACAGGCCGAGGGTAAGGTGAGCCGCTCCAAATTCATAGACAGCTAGGAAGGCCAGTTTATGTGCTCGTCTACCACCGAGCCGCCCGAGGATGGGCTGGCCGTGACCGCCAAAGCGATCACGGACCTGGAGGATCTCGTTAACCTCGTCGGCAAGGGGCTTTCGCGGGCGAAACCGTGGGCGCGGCACCTTGCCGCTCAACTGTTGGCGATCGATCGGCTGCTCCTAGTATTGCGCATGACCATCGCAATGAGCCGACCAGAAGATGAAATCTTCGCAGCGGCAAATTCACTGCGAACTGCGTGTTGCAAGGCCGACCTGGCGGTCGCTGGCAGCCGGGCCGACCTCACGACGAGAGCTGCCATGCGCTTGGCCATCGACTTGAGTGTTGTGGTCTGCGAGGCGCTGGACTTAGGCGAGGCAAGGACCTCGTGAAGTGGGCGGGGTGGTCGACCGTCAGCCGTGGTTAGATCAGAAAGGCGTGCCTACAGAGATGAAATTCGAGTCTTGACCTGCGGTGGAGTCCTTGTAGAGCGGTTTGGTTCACAGCGACGGAGCGGCCGCCGGCATCGGGTCAGAACCAGCGACTTGGTCATTTTCTTCCGGCCATGCTGTCGAGCTTGACCAGCGCCCGCACATCTCTGCCTGCCCACACCGCAAGGGTGTTGACAGCCGGCATCCGCCGGCTCGCGCAATGCCCACCACTCCCCGGCACTGACGCGCACCGCGATGGACAACCCCTTGGGTTGCCCACACTTCGCTTGCCCACCAAGTTTATGAAAATGAAGATTCAAGTACGGCTTCCAACTCAGGGGGCATCTCGGGGCGCCCCCGCGCATTTAGCGCGGTGCCTGTGACAAGGGCGCTCAACATGACTTGCCCGTCCGTTGCGCGCTGAATGTGCTGGGTGAACAGCAGGCGCAGGCGTCCGTTGCGACGAAGCTCGGTGCGAACGATGAAGATGTCACCGCTGGTGAGAGAGGCCTTGAAGTCAGCCTCGATGCGAGTGACAACCAGAAAAACGCCGCGGTTGGCTAGGTCGCCGAACCGGACGCCCATGTCGCAAAGTAGTTCGTGGCGGGCGTGCTCCAGGTAGTTGAGATAGACAGCGTTGTTGACGACATGTCCCATGTCGCATTCGTAGTCACGTACCTTGAACTCGACGTCTAAGGCTCGGATATGGGTGTTCGACATGGTCGATGCAGGCCGTGGGAATGTCCATAAACTAACATCACGTCCTTAGCGTGTCCATACCCCTAGCACGCACGTATCGGTGTCTTCCCAGTAGACCCGCAGCGCGAACTCGAACGCTTCGCCTGCCTGCGTCATGCGCGTGCCTGCAGGTAGGCGCGGATGCGCTGCAAGGCCTCGCGCAGGTCGTCCTGGCTGCTGGCAAACGAGAGCCGCATATAGCGCTCGCCAAAGGCCGGGCCGAAATCGCGCCCGGGCGTCAGCGCCACATGGCATGCGTGCATCAGCTCGAAGCAGAAATCCCAGCTGCTGTCCGAATAGGCCGAGACATCGGCCCAGGCGTAGAAGGCGCCGTCGGGCAGCACCGGCACCGGCAGGCCCATGGCCTCGAGCGCGGGCACCACCAGATCGCGGCGCGCGCGGAACTCGGCACGGCGGCGCTCGTACTCGGCCATCGCATCGGCCTCGAAGCAGGCCAGCGCCGCATGCTGGGCCACCGCGGAGGCGCAGATGAAGAGGTTCTGGGTCAGCTTCTCGATCGGCGCCACCAGCGCCGGCGGCAGCACCAGCCAGCCCAGGCGCCAGCCGGTCATGCCGAAGTATTTGGAGAAGCTGTTCACCGAGATCACGTCCTCGCCCAGACCCAGCACGCTGTGGCCAAAGCGCTCGTCGTAGGACAGACCGAGGTAGATCTCGTCGACGATGCTGACGCCGCCGCGCGCGCGCACCACCTCGACGATGGCGCGCAGCTCATCGGGGTCGATGGAGGTGCCGGTGGGGTTGCTGGGCGAGGCCAGCAGCACGCCGCGGCTGCGCTCGTTCCAGGCGCTGGCGATCTGCGCCGCGCTGGGCTGGAAGCGCTGCGCCGGCCCGGCCGGCAACAGCACGGCGCGCGCATCCGTGGCGGCGACGAAATGGCGGTTGCAGGGGTAGCAGGGGTCGGGCATCAGCACCTCGTCGCCCGCCTCGAACAGGGCCAGGCAGGCGAGCTGCAGGGCCGCCGAGGCGCCGGCGGTGATGACGATGCGCTCGGGCGCAATGGCCAGACCGAAATGCTGCGCATACCAGCGCGACAGCGCCTCGCGCAGCGCTGGCAGGCCGGTGGCCGGCGTGTATTGCGTGCGGCCTTGCGTGATGCAGGCCTGCGCGGCCGCTTGCACGGCCGGGGCCGCGGCAAAGTCGGGCTCGCCGATGTTCAGGTAGATCATGCGCCGGCCGCCCTGGGCCGGGTCGCAGGCCGGGCTGCGCGCGATCTCCGCGGCGGCCTTGGCGCATTCCATCACGTAGAAGGGCTCGATGTGGTCGAGCCGCCGGGCCAGCTTCATGCCTTGACTCAGAACTTGCTTCAGGAGCGCTTGCGGGCGGCGTCAACCTCGCGCGGGCGCAGGTCGACGGCGGCACGGTCCAGCACGGCATTCACATACTTGTGGCCGTCGGTGCCGCCGAAGGACTTGGCCAGTTCCACCGCCTCGTTCACCGCCACCTTGTAGGGCACGTCCATGCAATGCTTGAGCTCGTAGGCGCCGATCATCAGCACCGCATGCTCGATGGGCGAGAGTTCGGTGGTCTTGCGGTCCACATGGCGCGAGAGCACCGCGTCGAGGTCGGCGGCCTCGAGGATGCAGCCGTGCAGCAGGGCGTCGAAATGCGCCGTGTCGCTCTTGGCAAAGCCGTCCTGTTCGCGCGTGTGGGCGTCGACCGAGCCGGCGTCCTCACCGGTGAGCAGCCATTGGTAGAGGCCTTGCAGGGCCAGCTCGCGGGCACGCCGGCGCGCCGATTTGGCGGGCGCACGTTTGGCCGCTGGCTTGGCCGCGGGCTTCTTGTTTTCGTTCTCGCTCACTGCAGTTCTTTCATCAAATTGGCCATCTCCACCGCCACACGGGCGGCGTCTCGACCTTTTTCCTCGGTGCGTGCCCAGGCTTGTGCTTCGTTTTCGACCGTCAGCACCGCGTTCGCGATCGGGATGCTGCTGTCCAGCGAGACGCGCGTCACGCCGGCGCCGCTTTCATTGGCCACCAACTCGAAGTGATAGGTCTCACCGCGGATGATGCAACCCAGCGCCACCAGCGCGTCGTAATGCTCGCTGTCGGCCATGGCTTGCAGGGCGATGGAGACCTCCAGCGCGCCCGGCACGGTGATGTGGCGGATATGGCGCTCGGGCACGCCCAGGGCCAGCAGCTCCTGGGTGCAGGCCTCGGCCAGCGCGCTGGTGATCTTGTCGTTGAAGCGCGCCTGCACCAGGCCGATGCGCAGGTTCTGGCCGTCCAGCGAGGCGGCCTGGCCCTTGTCTGATCCTTGCATGGTGTCCGCTTCCTCAGCTTGCGTTGCCCGCGGCCACAAAGCCGGTGACCTCGAGACCATAGCCCGTCATGCTGGGCATGCGGCGCGGGCTGCCCAGCAGCTTCATCTTGTGCACGCCCAGCTCGCGCAGGATCTGCGCGCCCACGCCATAGGTGCGCAGGTCCATGCTGCTGGCCGCAGGTGCGGCGGCCTCGGGCTGCAGGCGGCCCAGCAGGGCCTCGGTGTCCTCGCCGGCGTTGAGCAGCAGCGCGGCACCGCGGCCTTCGGCCTGGATCTGCGCGAGTGCCTGGGGCAGGGGCCAGGAATGGCTGCAGGGGCCGATGTCCAGCAGGTCCAGGGCCGAGAAGGGCTCGTGCACGCGCACGGTGACTTCCTCGCCGGGCTGCCAGCTGCCCAGCGTGAGGGCCAGATGCAGGGCGCCGGTGCGGTCGCGGAACACCTGGCAGTCGAAGTTGCCCTGCGGCGTGCGCATGCTACGCGTGGCGACGCGCTGCACCAGCGATTCGTTGCGGCTGCGGTATTCGATCAGGTCGGCGATGGTGCCGATCTTGAGACCATGCTCCTTGGCGAAGATCTCCAGGTCCGGCAGGCGCGCCATGGTGCCGTCGTCCTTCATGATCTCGCAGATCACCGCGGCGGGCGTGAGCCCGGCCATCTGCGACAGATCGCAACCCGCCTCGGTATGGCCGGCGCGCATCAGCACGCCGCCGTCCTGGGCCTGCAGCGGGAAGATATGGCCGGGCTGCACCAGGTCGCGGGCCTCGGCGCCACGCGCCACCGCGGCCTGTACGGTGCGGGCGCGGTCGGCCGCCGAGATGCCGGTGGTGACGCCGGTGGCAGCCTCGATGGAGACCGTGAAGGCGGTGCCATGCTTGGTACCGTTGCGTGTGGCCATGGGCGGCAGTTGAAGGCGCTCGCAGCGCTCGCGCGTGAGCGTCAGGCAGATCAGGCCGCGGCCGTACTTGGCCATGAAGTTGATGGCCTCGGGCGTGACATGCTCGGCCGCGAGCACGAGGTCGCCCTCGTTTTCGCGGTCTTCTTCGTCAACCAGGATGACCATGCGGCCGGCCGCCAGTTCGGCCACCAGCTCGGGGATAGGGGATATCGGCATGGGCGCCATTGTAGGCGGCCCGGGCCGCGGCCGACGGCTGCGGCTTGGTGCCAGCCACCTTAATGCCAGCCACCGATCGGCCGAAGGCGAAGGCGCAGGTCGCTGCCGACGCGGTCGACCGCCTGCCAATCCCAGCTCTGCACGCCATCGAGGCTTTGCAGGGCGTCCAGCGCGGCGAGATCGCGGCCGGGGCCGATCAGCTTGGGGGCCAGATAGAGCAGCAGCTCGTCGACCAGGCGCTCGCGCAGCAGCGAGGCATTCAGCTTGTGGCCGGCCTCGACGTGCAGCTCGTTGATGCCGCGCTGCCCCAGGTGCTGCAGCAGCGCGGGCAGATCGACCTTGCCGGCCGGGCCGGGCAGGCCGACGATTTCGGCGCCGCTGTCGCGCAAGGCGCGCGCCGCGGGGCCATCCAGATCGACCCGTCCGCAGGCCAGCAAGACTTTGCCGGGCGGCTGCAGGATGCGCGCCAGCGGCGAGGTCTCGAGGCGCGCGTCCACGATCACGCGCAGGGGCTGCAGATAGGTGTCGATGCCGCGCACGTCCAGGCGCGGGTCATCCTCGCGCACCGTGCCGATGCCGGTGAGGACGGCACCGGCGCGCTTGCGCCAGCGGTGCCCGTCCAGCCGTGCCTCGGGCCCGGTGATCCATTGGCTGACACCGTTCTCGAGCGCGGTGCGCCCGTCCAGGGAGGCGGCAAGCTTCATGCGCACGAAGGGGCGCTGGCGCAGCATGCGCGAGAAAAAGCCGATATTGAGCTCGCGCGCCGGCCCGGCCAGCAGGCCATGCTCGACGGCGATGCCGGCGCCGGCCAGGCGCGCCAGGCCTTGGCCGGCGACGAGGGGGTTGGGGTCGGTGGTAGCCGCCACCACGCGTACCAGGCCCGCGGCGATCAGGGCATCGCAGCAGGGCGGAGTGCGGCCATGGTGCGAGCAGGGCTCCAGGGTCACATAGGCGGTGGCGCCGAGCGCGCTGTGGCCGCGCGCCTGCAGATCGTGCAGCGCCATCACCTCGGCGTGGGCCTGGCCCGCGGCCTGGGTGTGCCCGACCCCAAGCACCAGGCCCTTCGCATCGGTGATGACGCAGCCCACGCGCGGATTCGGCTCGCTCAGGCCGATGGCGAGCTCGGCGAGCGCCAGGGCGTGTGCCATGGCGCTGTCGTCGCAGTCAAGAATGGTGGGCGGTATGAAGCTTGGCATCGGCGCAGTCTAGCGCCGCGCTTGCGTCACAGATGCTGGTGGTCGACCGTTGCGGTGTTGACGTAACGTCCGTTGGCCGGGTCGGCGGCCTGCCCGGCGGGGCAGCTGTTCACGTTGCTCACGACGAGAAAATTCTGACGCGTCAAGGGGCCGGCCACCTTGACGTAATCCGCCGGATGCTCCTCGTTCTTGTCGACGCCGCCGATGCCGTCGTAATCGGCGCTGTAACGGCAAATCCGGTAGTTGCCGTCGCCCAAGGGGATTCCCGTCAGATTCAGCCGACCCGACCAGGTATTCAGCACGGCGCTGTTGGGATAGACGATGCAGTAATAGGCCACCACGCTTTGCGCGCCCACGACGCCTGGGGCGTCGTCAAAGCACTCAAAGGCGGGGGTCAGGTATTGGCTGCTATCGACGACCTGCAATTGCATATCGAGCGGCAGCGCCGGGCTGCTGGGATTTTCGGGATCGGCGCTGACACCCGTCGAGAAACGCACAAAGCCGCTCAAATAGTAGCCAGCCGTCACCACACTGCAGCCGATCACGTCATCCTTGGAAATATCTGCAATCGCCTTTTCAACATTGCATTTGTTGGTGATCATGCCGGTCAGGTTGTTGAAAACCCAGATCAGGCTGGCGCCAATGACCGGCCGGAACACGCTACCCCCATTGCCTAGATCCTTCGCGGAAACGGGGATCTGGGCACTTCGTTCCAAGGGGCGGCGTGCTGGAGCACCCTCGCTGGGTTGACTCAGGAAAGCGCCTAGGCTTGGGTCGTTGGCACCCACCAGGGTATCCATCTGCAGCGTGGTGTCGGCACCGGCGCGGTCTTTCCAATCGACGCGACTGCTGATCGAGGTCAGCCAATACTGGGCGTCAAGATTCACCACGGTGCGCGTGAGTGTGAAATTCGTGTTCGTCGTTTCCGCCGAGGTTTGCGTGGCGATGCCGGCAAAGCCCTGGACGCCCGACGCGGCCGCCTCCGGCGTGGCCGCGCCAATCTGGGAGAAGGCACGCAGGTTTTCGATGTCCTGTTGGCTCATGCGAACAGCCTCGCCCCGCTGCTTCGCAATATCTGCACTACGGCGAATATTGCCTTGCAGCCCGGCCAGGGCGACCATGCCGAAGGCCATCACAACCAGCGCCACCATCGCTTCGATCAGCGTGATGCCGCGCTCGTGAACCAGTATGCGAGGCTTGCTCATCGCACCTGCTCCCAACTTCCCGGTACCTGCACATAGGCGCCGCGCTGCCGATTCAGTCGACCAATGACCTGGGTGTCATAGGCGAAGTCAACCAAGCCGCTGGCAGTCAGCGTGGATTCGGTGATCAGCGCACCGATGAGCTGCGAAGGCATGCCGCTGGCGTTGCTCCAGCTGACAGCGCCTTGCGCATAGATCACGCCCCAGACCTGGATTGGTGTGTTGACCGTCACGGCGCCCGTTGAAATCAACAGAATCGGTGCGGTAGCACTACCCAGCACTTGATTGCCGGTCAGGGTCAGATTGCCGTTCACCCAGATCACATCGGCACCTGCGTTCACCAGTTCCAGCAGCTTGGCCGTGCAGTCGTCCGCCGGGCAGGCAAGTTGGCGCACATTGGGCTGGTCCCGATAACGCGTCGCCGCCATGCCGAAGTACTTGCGGAACATGCCCGCTGCCTGCAGGCCGGTATCGCCCGTGATGATGCCGTCGCTGATGGGCGATCCCGGCGTGCTGGTCCAGCGCTCGCGGCCGCCGGTGAGGTCGCCATGAGTCTGGATGAGCAGCCCATTGCTGCCGATGTCGGCATTGTGCAAGCCGGCATTGGCACCTAACGCCACATTTGCACCCGCAATCACCGGGCTCGCCGGCGGCATTTTCAACGCACTGAGCATGGCCAGATCCGCCTGAACCTTGGCGTTCCCTACCGCGTCCGTGACGAGCGTGCGGCCATCGCAATCGCTGGGCAGGCTGGTGCAGGCGCTGATGGTCACCCTGACTTGGTTTGCCTCGGCCGGATTGAAGGGCGTCATCATGACCCTGAAGCCAGGCTGCATGCGACTGGCATCACGTGCGGGCTCCGCGATCGGGGTGCCGGTGGGCGGGCAACTGCATGTCCAGCTGTTGGCGCCGCTCAGTACGCAGGCGGCCTGGGGCTGATCTGCCGGCCGCGAATCCATGTCCAGCTCATAGCCGGCCCGGGCGCTCATAAAGCGCTGTCTGAACGTGCTGCCCAATGGGTCGGCGCGGCAACTGTTGCCGACCTTGCCACCGTTGAGCATGGCCAAGGTCCACTCCAGACCGGCTTCGGCGGTTTCGGCGGCGATGCCTGTTCGGAGATAGTTGCTGGTGATGCGCTGCTCGAAAATCAGGTTGCGGTTGGCAAACGAGGCCATCAACGCCAGCACGAAGAAGAGCACCATCACCGTCACCAAGGTGGCGGCACCTCGCTGCGACCGCAAACGGTGCGGCGCACGCGGTTGGGGCAATTTGGTGTTCAGCATGCTGCAGGCGCCGTCTTGACGACTTGATCGTTGCGCACACGGGCGCGGACCGTCAACGTGCGCACCACGTCCTTGTCGTGCGCAGCCTCACCCTCCAGACGAATGGTCACATCACGCACGCGCATGCAGGGCGTTTGGTCGGGCGGGCAGGGGCCGTTGCACAGGTCAGGCAGGGCGAGCCCCTGCGAGTTCACGTTGACCAAAAAGCCGGTCATCTTCAAGGTGTTCGGATCGGTCAGGGGCTGATAACTGCCCCCAATCAGGTACTCCAGGCGCGACGCACGCAATCTGAACCCATATGTTTCGTCCTGGGTCAGTCTGTTGTCCTCGGGCGTGTCCTTGGAGTCCTTGGTATAGGAATAGTTCACTTCCGTGCCGCCGCCTTTGACCTCAAGGTCTTGGTACGGGTTGACACTCGATGCCGCATTGCTTGGCGTCCATACGGTGTTGCGCGCCTGTCCCCATGCGCCGGCCTGGCGTAATTCGCGCAGCATCAGGTCAGCCGCGGCACGCAAGTCCTGTTGCACCTGCGTTTCAAGAATCAAGCGTTTGTGTTCACCGATCTGGCTGGTGGTCAGCAGCACCGCACCGGCCACCACGATCATGCCCACGGTCAGGCCGACCATCAACTCCACCAAGGTCATGCCACGCTGGTGGCGCCGGAGGGCCGCTGTGGCTGCGCGGGTGTTCAGCATGAGATTACTCCCGGCATCGAGCCATCCGGCGTGCAGGTCGAGATGCGTCCGATCGCGTTCATGCTCACCTGCAACTGACCGACTCGATTGCTTTTGACGAGCGCGCGGAAGTCGACCGGATCGGGTGTCATGCGAGGAGGTGAGAACTGCAGGCGTGGGCCTACTTTGCTCCATTCGTTGAGCGTGGTGATCAGCACACCATCGCGAGCAAGCCTCTGTACGGTCTTCACTTCCACGAAGCTGCCGATACAGGCACTGCCAGGCTGCGCCGTGCAGGTGCAGCGCCCCACCTCCCCATTGCGGGAGTAAATCGTGTAGCAGCTCATGCTGTCGCTGCTGCCGAAGGTGACGATGGTCGAAATGTTCCGGATGCTCGCCTCCGAGCGCGCCAAGGCCAAATCCGAGCGCAACTCTGACGCTGCCACGGTGACCCGATGACGCGCCAGCATGTCCGCCATGTTCGGCCACGCTGCGCTGGCCAAGAGGCCAAGAATGGCCAAGGTCACCATGACTTCAATGATCCCTATGCCGCGAAGATTGACGGACGTCTTGCTCATTTGGGCCAGCACTTGTCGTTGGTGGATTCACCCGCCTTGTTGCTCGACGTGTAAGTGATCGTGCCGCGGTTCAGAATGACGCTCATGGTGGCGCAGTCGCCGTCATCGCGCTGACGCCCGCTGGCCTTGGCTGTAGCCACTACCGTGTAGCCGGACGCACTCACGTTTGCGACCGAAATGCTGTAGTTGCTGCCTCCAAGGCTGGAATCGAACTTGAGCTGTTCGGTCAGATCGGTGGCATAAATCGGTGCGTTGGCGCGCCAGCGCTCCTGAGCCTGCTGCACGGCGGACAAGGCGCCAAAAGCATCGGCGCGCCGGCCCTTGGCCACATAGGCCTGGTAGCTGGGAATCGCGATGGCGGCCAAGATGGTGATGATGATCACCGTCACCATCAACTCGACCAGCGTGAATCCTGCCAGCCGCGCCTTACCACGGGTCTGCTGCATATTGCGCACGCCAAGTAGCTTGAGTTGTGCGGATGTTGGCACTTGGTGCTCAAACGATTCAGGTTGCGCTGCCCGCTGGTCGCGCCAGCCCTACCGCTCGTCCTTACCCCCCTTGTTTCAGGGGGGGGCATCAACCACAGCTGGGCAAGGCTCCGCGTGCTGCGTCGGGGGAGCAGGTTCGCACCCTGCCGGCGATGCTCACAACGTGTCGGATGCTGGGGCTGTGCGCGAGCTGAATGTCAATGCTGCCGGTCGTGCTGACCGTGCCTTGGTGACCTTGAAACGTCATGCGCCGCACGTTGGCCTTGACCTGCGGCGACAGCGGCAGTGGCAACCACTGCGCCTTGATCAAAGTGCCGCTGTCTTGGCAGACGGTCTGGCCGTCAGCATTGCAGCTGCATGCGTCGGTCTTGCCGCTGTGCATCCAGTAACAACTGCCCGAGGCGTGCTGGACGAAGCTCACATGCACGGTCGTAGCGGTGCGCACCGCTTCGCTGCGCGCTTGCTGCAGGTCCACATAGACGGCCGCCGCCACTGCATGCACGCGTTGCCTGGCGTTGAATTCCTGCACGGCTCGCATCGCGGACACCAGCAGCAGAGCGATGACAGCCAGACAAATAAAGACTTCGATCAGCGATCTGCCAGCATCGCCTCGAAGTGCGCCAACACGTGAGCCCTTGTTCATCGCCGCCACCCGCTGAGAGTTTGAAGCTGGAAGCTCAAAAACTAGGCCACGCGGGCACGGAGTTCCCTCCCTCGGAAGAGGGGGGGGGGGCTGCTCAGATCTCGCGAATCAACTGACGGAACTCGTCCACATCCTCGAAGCTGCGATAGACCGAGGCAAAGCGTACATAGGCCACTTTGTCGATGCGCTTGAGTTCGCGCATCACCAACTCACCCAGCCTGGTGGAGGGGATTTCCTTGGCGCCGCTGGCGAGCAGCTTTTCGTGGATGCGCTCCAGGGCCGCATCGATCTGCTCAATGCTCACCGGACGCTTGCGCAGCGCCAGTTGCATGGAGGCGCGCACCTTGCTCGGATCGAACTCAGCGCGCGTGCCATCCTTCTTGACCACCGCGGGCATGGCGATTTCCGCCCGTTCGTAGGTGGTGAAGCGTTTCTCGCAGCCCTGGCAGCGGCGCCGCCGACGCACCACGTCGCCCTCATCGGACTCCCGGGTCTCGGCAACCTGGGTTTCGTGATGTCCGCAGAAAGGGCAACGCATGCGACGGGGCGGCTCGTTGGCTCAGCGGTAGACCGGGAACTGACGCGTCAGCGCGGCCACCTTGGCGCGCACGGCTTCCAAATTCGCCTCGTCGCCCGGCTTGTCCAGCACATCGGCGATCAGGTGCGCGGTCTGGCGCACCTGCTCTTCCTTGAAGCCGCGCGTCGTCATGGCCGGCGTGCCCAGGCGGATGCCGCTGGTCACCATGGGCTTTTGCGGATCGTTGGGAATGCCGTTCTTGTTGCAGGTCATGTGGGCCTTGCCCAGCAGGGCCTCGGCCTCCTTGCCGGTCAAACCCTTGGGCCGCAGATCCACCAGCATGACGTGGCTTTCGGTGCCGCCGGAGACGATGCGCAGGCCGCGCGCGATCAGGGTCTCGGCCAGCACCTTGGCGTTCTTGACCACCTGTTCCTGGTAGGTCTTGAATTCCGGCGTGAGCGCCTCCTTGAAGGCCACCGCCTTGCCAGCGATCACATGCATCAGCGGGCCGCCCTGGATGCCGGGGAAGATCGCGCTGTTGATCTGCTTGGCCACATGCTCCTTCATCAGGATGATGCCGCCGCGCGGGCCGCGCAGGCTTTTGTGGGTGGTGGAGGTCACCACATCGGCATGCGGCACCGGGTTGGGGTAGACGCCCGCGGCGATCAGGCCGGCGTAATGCGCCATGTCCACCATGAAATAGGCGCCGATCTCCTTGGCCACCTTGGCAAAGCGCTCGAAATCGATGCGCAGGCTGAAGGCCGAGGCGCCGGCGATGATGAGCTTGGGCTTGTGCTCGCGCGCCAGGCGCTCCATCGCGTCGTAATCGATGTCTTCCTGCTCCGTCAGGCCGTAGCTGACGACCTTGAACCACTTGCCGCTCATGTTCAGCGGCATGCCGTGGGTCAGGTGGCCGCCTTCGGCCAGGCTCATGCCCATGATGGTGTCGCCCGGCTGCAGCAGGGCGAAGAACACGCCCTGGTTGGCCTGCGAGCCCGAGTTGGGCTGCACATTGGCGTGCTCGGCGCCGAACAACTGCTTGACGCGGTCGATCGCCAGTTGCTCCACCACGTCCACGTACTCGCAGCCGCCGTAGTAACGCTTGCCGGGATAGCCCTCGGCGTACTTGTTGGTGAGCTGGCTGCCCTGCGCCTGCATGACGGCGGGCGAGGTGTAGTTCTCCGAGGCGATCAGCTCGATGTGGTCTTCCTGGCGCTGGTTCTCATTCAGCACGGCGGCCCACAGGTCGGGATCTACGTTGGCGAGAGTCGAAAGGCTGCGGTCAAACATGGTGTGATGCTGGCTGTACTCTAGGGTTGGAGCCCGGCGGCCACGTCACGACGTGGTGCAGGCTGCCCAGGCGAACGGCGGAAAAGCTGACACGAACCAGGGCCCATGGCAGTTCGCGCTCCCCGGTGGTCAACCACCTCGGGCCGGCATAACAGGGTATAGCGGCCTTCATCGCCAGTCGCGCGAAGGCTGCAGTGTAGCGGACGATTCCCGGCGGATTAGGGTTGCGCCGGGTGGGACAGTGCATCAATGTGCCAGCGCGATCCGCTCATCCGCCACGGCCGGCGTCGCTGGCTTGGCAACCGGCGGCCGGCCATTGGCCACCGCCTTGAGCTGCTCGTGCTCGGCCAGCACGCGGCCGGTATAGCCGGCGTCGTCCGGCAGGTTGGCGGCACCGACGTAATAGCGCAGACCTTCCTCCACACCGCCGGCGCGCTGGATGCATTCCTTCAGCACTTGCACGCCGACGCGCAGATTGGTGATGGGATCGAATGCAGCGTGATTGCCACCGAAGACTTCGTACTTGTCGTCATGCACCCTGGTCATGACCTGCATCAGTCCCTGGGCGCCCACGGCGCTCTGTGCGAACGGGTTGAAGCCGGATTCGATGGCCATGATGGCCAGGATCAGCGTGGGTTCGACATGGGCGCGCTGCCCGATCTCGAAAGCCTCCTTGACCAGCCTGCTGACGGGCTCGGGCGCCACCTTGTAGCGGCGTGCCAGCCACATGGCCACGGCGGCCTGCTGACGCGGCAGTTCCTTGGGGTCGGTGGCGGTGGCGCGGCCGATCGCGTCAGGCTCGGCCAACGTGCTCAGCATGTCGCCAGAGGCCTCGGCGCGGGCCTCCTGGCGTGCATGCAGCCAGCCAAAGACCTCGCCTTCCAGACGCTGGCGCAGGTCGGCCTGGCTGTAGAACACCATCAAGGCAGCAACCAGGGCAAAACCCAAAAGGGCAAACGTGTTGTGGCTCACCACCAGCAGACCCTGGCCGATGTCCTTGACGAACAGGGACAGGGCAGCGCCGGTATCGCGGGCCAGGGATATCAGACTTTGACGCGCTGTCATGCGACTCCTTTCTTCTCCGTCCGGCGGCGAGCCCTGGCACTCGGCCATGGCTGTTTGCCCGACAGTGATAATGGGCCGGCTTGTCGCAACGCGGATCCGGTCGGATCCAGGCGCTGCTGCTCGGCGTCCATCGGCAGCGGGGCGTCTGCAAGCTCCCACACTCGCAGACACGGGTTATCCCTGAATGATCTCAGGAATGGGCGGATTCTAGGTGGCAAAAATAACCCGTCAAGCTTATGGCTGTGGTCTCTAATTACTATTTGTTATGAAATACAGAGATCTGCGCGACTTCATGGCTGGTCTGGAACGCATCGGAGAATTGCGCCGAGTCGACCAGCAACTGTCGGTCAAGCTTGAAATGACCGCTTTGAGCGACAGAGTATTGCGCGCCGAAGGGCCTGCCTTGCTGTTCGAGCGGCCCGAGGGCTATGCGATTCCGGTTCTCGCCAATTTGTTTGGTACCCCTAAACGGGTGGCGCTGGGCATGGGCGCCGACAGCCTGGCCGAGTTGCGCGACGTCGGTCATGTGCTGGCCAGCCTGAAGGAGCCCGAGCCGCCCAAGGGGCTCAAGGATGCGGGGCGGCTATTGCAAATGGCCAAGGCGCTGTGGGACATGAAACCGCAGCTGGTGCGGCATGCGGCCTGCCAGGAAGAGGTGTTCGAAGGGGCGGACGTGGACCTGAAGCGCCTGCCGATCCAGACCTGCTGGCCCGGCGACGTGGGGCCGCTGCTGACCTGGGGCCTGGTGGTGACGCGCGGCCCGCAGGCCGTGCCGCACGCGCGACTGCGCCAGAACCTGGGCATCTACCGCCAGCAACTCATCGGCAGGCGCCAGCTCATCATGCGTTGGCTGGCGCACCGCGGAGGCGCGCTGGATTTTCGCGAGTTCAGCCGCGCCAATCCCGGCCAGGCCTTCCCGATCGCGGTCGCCCTGGGTGCCGATCCGGCCACCATTCTGGGCGCGGTCACGCCGGTGCCCGACAGCCTGTCCGAGTACCAGTTTGCCGGCTTGCTGCGAGGGGGCCGTACCGAACTGGTGAATACCGCGGTTGGCGAGGCCGGGCGCCTGCTGCAAGTGCCCGCCAGCGCCGAGATCGTGCTGGAGGGGCATATCCCGCCGGCGCCCAAGGGCTATGTCGGGCAGAGCGAGGACGGCATCCCGCTGAAGGAGCTGAACGGATATCTGCATGCACTGGAAGGCCCGTTTGGAGACCACACCGGCTACTACAACGAGCAGGACTGGTTCCCCGTGTTCGAGGTGCAGCGTCTGACCCAGCGCCGCGAGCCCATCTACCACTCCACCTATACCGGCAAGCCGCCCGATGAACCCGCCGTGCTGGGCGTGGCGCTCAACGAGGTGTTCGTGCCCATCCTGCAGAAGCAGTTCAGCGAGATCGTGGACTTCTACCTGCCGCCCGAGGGTTGCAGCTACCGCATGGCGGTGATCTCGATCCGCAAGGCCTATCCGGGTCATGCCAAGCGGCTGATGTTCGGGCTCTGGAGCTTCCTGCGCCAGTTCATGTACACCAAGTTCATCGTGGTGGTGGACGAGGACGTCAATATCCGCGACTGGAAGGAAGTGATCTGGGCCATCACCACCCGCATGGATCCGGTGCGCGACACCACCCTGGTGGACCAGACGCCGATCGACTACCTGGACTTCGCCTCGCCGGTGAGCGGCCTGGGCGGCAAGATGGGCTTGGATGCCACCAACAAATGGCCCGGCGAGACGGCGCGTGAATGGGGTCGGACGATCAGCATGCCTGCGGCCGTGGAGGCACGTGCGGCCGAGCTGTTTGCGCAGTTGTTCGATTCGACCCAGGTCAAGCCCGGATAAACCAGGGGCCGCTTGGCCTTGAAAGCCCTGCGGCACTCACCTACTGTTGGAGGGCCTTTTCAGGCAAAACCTCTGGCGCAGTCTCTGCGCGCCAGGAGCCCTGCGGCAGCTAGCTGTAGAGCCCCAACCGGCGGCGTCAGCCGTCCACCCCTTCCAGGCGCAGGCTTGGGAGGGGTTTCTATTTGTACTGGCTGTGCCGGCGCTCAATGTCCCAGCCTCAGCGCCAGCCACTCGTACACGGCATAGCGCGTCCTGGCCAGGCCTTCGCTGGATGGCAAGCAATCCAGCAGTTCGATGGGGGCATCGGGCGCGCGCAGCCCCACCGGGGCGGCGATCAGTTCGACCTGCTCACCGAAGGCGAGGCGAAAATGATGTAGGGCGCGCGGCATATGCTGGGCATGGGTCACCAGCACCAAGCGGCGCAAGCCCGTCGGCTTGAGCAGGGCGGCGCTGAAGCGTGCGTTGTCTCGGGTGTCTTTCGCCTGGCTCTCGAGCCACTGCAGCCGCAGGCCCAACAGCTCGCGGGCATAGACCTCGGCAAGCTCGGCCTCGCTCTTGGCCCCTGGCTTGCTGTGGCGGCTCAGTCCGCCCGTGAATGCCAGCGGCAGCTGGGCCTGCTTGGCCAGCCAGGCACCGTAGTTGAGCCGCTCGATCGAGAGGGGCTTGAGCCAGCCCGACCGAACCTCGGGCACATCCTGGCGCGCCCCGCCGCCCAGTACCAGGATGGCGGTGTGTTGCGCCAGCTGCGGGTCGGCCGGCGCCGGCAGGGGCCATTGCAGCGCCGGTGCTTGCGGCCCGAGCAGCAGGCGCGTCACCGCGACGGCGCCCACCTCGGTACAAGACAGCCAGGCCCCGCCTAAACCAAGGACCACCAAGACGCTCGCCCAAGCGCGGGCGCGCTGCCGCAGCAACCAAGCCAGCCAGATCAGCAGCAGCAGCGGCGCCGGTGGCAGGCTGAGGGCTTGCGCCAGGTTCCGCAGCCCGGCCGCGAGGCTTTCATCAAGAATCATCGCCGGCAGTATCGCGTAGCCGCGTAGCCTCGGGATAATGGTGGCCGACTCCCGCCAACACAACACACATGACCCTGACGAAACGCGCCCTCTGGTTGAAACGCTTGGGCGCTGCGGCGCTGGCCTTGCTGGGCCTGCTTTTGCTGCTCAGCTGGGCCCTGCCGCGCTGGATTGAAAGCCGCGGCGTCGAGCAGGCCAGCCAGATGCTGGGCCGGCCCGTGCACCTGGAGTCGGCGCGCTTTGAACCCTGGCGCCTCGGCTTGGTGCTGAACGGCTTGCGCATCGATGGCCCGGCCGGCAGCGATGCGCCGCTCTTGAGCCTGCGCCGTCTGGATGCGGCGCTCTCGCTGCGCTCGATCTGGCACTTCAGCCCGGTGCTGTCCTCACTCCAGATCGAGGCGCCGGTGCTGCGCCTGAGTCGCCTGGCGCCGGGGCGTTACGACATCGACGACCTGATCCAGCGCTTCGGTGCCAGCAGCGCGTCGCCCGAGCAGGCGTCGTCGTCCTCGGGCGTCGCGCTCTACAACATCCAGCTCAGCGAGGGGCAGGTCTTGCTGAACGATGTACCGGCGGGCGGCCAGCATGCCCTGAGCGAGCTGCGCCTGGACCTGCCCTTCGTCTCCACCCTGGAGACCGACGTGGAGGTGCATGTGCAGCCGCTGCTGTCCGGCCGGTTGAACGGGGTGCGCTTCCAGAACAAGGCCGATGCCCAGCCCTTTGCCAAGACGCGCAGCGCACAGCTGACGCTGCATCTGGACGAGCTCGACCTGAAGCCGTATCGCGGCTACTGGCCCAAGGCCTTGCCGGTGAGCCTGAGCCAGGGCCTGGTGGCGGCGGATCTTGCCGTCAACTTTGCCAAGCCCGAGGGGAAGCTGCCCAGCGTCTCCATCAGCGGCAGCATCCGGACCCGCGACCTGGCGCTGCAGCAGGGCGAGCAGGCCCTGCTGGCATGGCAGGCGCTGACGCTGCAACTGGCCGATGTGCAGCCGCTGCTGCGCAGCGTCAAGCTGGCCGAGCTGAGCTGGCAGGCGCCGGTGCTGCAGCTGCGCCGGCGCGCCGACGGGCGGTTGGCCCTGCCGGGCCTGACCGATGCATCGGCCCCTACATCGGCCCCCGCAGCGGCGCCGGCGGCCCCGCCAACCGATCGCCCGTGGCGCCTGCAGCTGGATCGCTTCACCCTGGCCGGCGGGCAGCTCGGCTGGCGCGACGAGAGCAGCAAGCCCGCGGCCGAGCTGGGCGTGCGGGACCTGAACCTGAAGCTCGCGCAGCTGCAATGGCCGCTGGCCGGCGAGGCAAGCCTGGAACTGCAGGCGCTGCTGTCGCCCCCCAACGCCGCGGAGGCGGCCCGCCTCAGCGCCCAGGGCCGCCTGCGCCCGGCGGGTATGGATGTCGACGCCGCGCTGCAAGGCCTGCAACTGGCCTGGTTCGCGCCCTACACGGCGGCCCTCTCACCGCTCAAATTGCAGGGCCTGGCGCAGGCCGAGGCACACCTGGCCTGGCCCCTCGGGGAGAGCGCTGGCGGCGCGCCGAGCCTCACGCTGAAGAAGCTGAGCCTGGAAGGCTTGAAGGCCTGGGAGAGCGCCGATGGTGGCGCCGCGGCCCGCGCTGCGCCCAGCCTGCAATGGGCCTCCGTGCAACTCGACCAGGCCGAACTCGACCTGGGCAAGCGCAGCGCCAGCCTGGGTCAGCTGAGCATCGCGGAGCCGCGCCTGTCGCTGCGCCGGGCGGCCGACGGGCGCTGGAACCTGCAATCCTGGCTGTCCGCCGGGGCGGCGGCCCCGAGTTCCTCCAACTCGGCTACCTCGGCCGCAACGCCTGCCACAGCGCCGCCACCCTGGGCCGTCAAGCTCCGCGCCCTGCAGCTCAGCAAGGGGCGCGTGAGCCTGCAGGATGCCCTGGCGCATCCGGTGGACGAGCATGCCGCCGCCGAGCAAGGCATCCTGGTCGATGAATTGAAGCTGGAGCTGGCCGATCTGGCCTGGCCGGCCAACGCCAAGTCGCCCAAGCTGCCGGCCTCGCTGAGCCTGGCGCTGGCGCCGCTGGGCGCTTCCGCGGCCAAGCCTGCCGAGCGCGGCCGGCTCAGCTGGCGGGGCAAGCTGGGCCTGCAGCCCTTCGCGCTGCAAGGCGCTTTGCGCGCCGAGCGCCTGCCGCTGCAACTGCTGGACGCCTATCTGGATCCCCAGCTGGGCCTGCACCTGGCGCATGCCGAGTTGGGCCTGAAGGCCCAGCTGAGCCTGGCCAGCGCTGCCGAGGGCCTGCAGGCCCAGCTGGATGGCGATCTGCTGCTGGGCGATCTGCGCCTGCAACAGGCGCGCTTGCGTGAGGGGCAGCGCGTGCTCGGCGAAGACCTGCTGAACTGGCAGGCACTCAATCTGGCGGGGCTCAAGCTCGCGCTGCGGCCCGGCCAGGCGCCGCGCGTGCAGGTCGAGCAGGCCAGCCTGAGCGACTTCTACGCGCGTCTCATCATCAACGAGGAGGGCCAGTTCAATCTGCGCGACCTCGGCGCGGCCGAGCGCCAGCAGGTCGCGGAGGTGGCCGCTGCTGCATCCGCTGCCGCCTCGGCCGCCGCCTCGGCGAGCGCGCCCGCGGGCCTGGGCAAACCCGTCATCAGCGTGGCGCAGACGCGCGTGTTGAACGGCCGGGTCGATTTCAGCGACCGCTACATCCGCCCCAACTACAGCGCCAAGCTGAGCGATCTGAATGGCGCTCTGGGCGCCTTCAGCTCGGAGCGCAGCGAGATGGCCGAGATCAGCCTGAAGGGGCGCGTGGCCGGCACCGGCCTGCTGGACATCAGCGGGCGCATCAACCCCGGCGTTTCGCCGCCTACCATGGACCTGAAGGCCAGCGCCACCGACATCGAGCTGGCGCCGCTCTCGCCCTATGCCGGCAAGTACGCGGGCTACGCGATCGAGCGCGGCAAGCTCTCGACCCGGCTGCAATACCGCATCGAGCCGGGTGGGGCGCTGCAGGCCGAGAACCAGGTGATCCTGAACCAGCTCACCTTCGGCGAGCGCATCGACAGCCCCGACGCCACCAAGCTGCCGGTGCTGCTGGCGGTGGCCTTGTTGAAGGACAGGCATGGCGTGATCGACGTCAACCTGCCCATCAGCGGCTCGATCAACGATCCGCAATTCAGCGTCGGCGGCCTGGTGTTCAAGCTGATCCTTAACCTGCTCGGCAAGGCGCTGACGGCGCCGTTCTCGCTGCTCGCGGGTGGCGGCGGGCCGGATCTGAGCCAGGTGGAATTCGTTCCCGGCGCGCCGCGCCTGGCCGAGGCCGCCGCGCCGGCGCTGGACAAGCTGGCGCGTGCCCTGCTGGACCGCCCGCAGCTCAACCTCACCGTCACCGCCTACGCCAATCCGGCCACCGAAAGCCAGGCCATGCAGCAGCTGCATGTGGAGCAGCTGCTGGTGCAGGAGCGGCGCCGCGAGCTGCAGCGCCAGCAGACCGCCCAGGCCCAGGCCGACGCCGAGAGCGGCAGCATCAGCCTCAGCGAGGCCGAGCGCCAGCGCCTGCTCAAGCAGGTCTATGGTGCCGCCAAGCTGCCGGGCAAACCGCGCAATGTGATCGGCCTGGCCAAGGACATCCCGTCGGCCGAGATGCGCGCGCTGCTGGCGGCCGACCACAAGGTCACGCCCGAGCTGCTGCGCCAGCTGGCGCTGGAGCGCGGCGTGGCGGTGCGCGACGCATTGATCGCGCGCGGCGTGCCCAACGAGCGCCTGTTCGTGGCCTCGCCCAAGCTGGTTGCTGCCGAAGAGAAGGCCGAGGCGGGTGCGGAAGCCAAATCCTGGATGCCGCACGCGGACCTGACGCTGGCCGCACAATGAGCGCTCATGCCGGGCTATGCTGCCCGGGAACCTGAATGGAGATCCTGCAACGTGGGCCATGCCGCTAATTCCATGAACGACGACGGCGAACAACTCATCACCCTGGGCGGTGGCTGCTTCTGGTGCCTGGAGGCCGTGTACGAACGCGTGCAGGGCGTGCTGGGCGTCGAGTCGGGCTACAGCAATGGCCATGCCCAGCAGCCCGCGTACGAGCAGGTCTGCTCGGGCTCCACCGGCCATGCCGAGGTGGTGCGGGTACGCTTCGACCCGCGGCAGATCAGCCTGCGCGAGATCCTGGAAATCTTCTTCGTGATCCATGACCCGACCACGCTGAACAGCCAGGGCGCCGACGTCGGCACGCAGTACCGCTCGGGCATCTACTTCCACAACGCCGCGCAGGAACAGCTGGCGCGCGAGGTGTTGGACGAGGTGCAGCATCTGCATCACGGCCGTGCCGTCACGGAGCTGCAGCCCGAGCGCAACTACTGGCCCGCCGAGGCCTATCACCAGCATTACTACGCGCGCCATCCCGACCAGGGCTACTGCGCCTTCGTGGTGGCCGCCAAGGTGGACAAATTCCTCGCCACCTTTGCCCGCCTGGTGCGCCGCGCTTCCTGATGGCGCGCGCATGATGATCGAGACCAGGCGGCTGGCCTACGCCTATGCCGGGGGCGCGCGGCTCGGCTTTCCCGACCTGTGCTTGCCCGCCGGCGGCCACCTGCTGCTGCAGGGCCCCTCGGGTTGCGGAAAGAGCACCTTGCTGGCCCTGCTGGCCGGGCTGCTGAGCGCAAGCGAGGGCGAGCTGCGCGTGGCCGGCACCGAGCTGGGTACGCTCAGCGCCCGCGCGCGCGATGCCTGGCGCGGCCGGCAGCTGGGCTTTGTGCCGCAGCGCCTGCACCTCAGCAGCAGCCTAAGCGTGCGGGATAACCTGGCGATGCCCTATGTGGCGGCCGGCCTGCCGCCCGACGCAGCGCGCACCACCAGCCTGATGGCGCGGCTGGGCATTGCCGCGCTGGCGCAGCGGCGCCCGCACCAGCTCAGCGTGGGCCAGGCGCAGCGCGTCGCGCTGGCGCGTGCGCTGTTGCGTCAGCCGCGCCTGCTGCTGGCCGACGAACCCACCGCCAACCTGGATGACGCCGCCGCCGCGGCGGTGTTAAACCTGCTGGCCCAGTCGGCCGAGCAGGAGGGCCTGAGCCTGGTGCTGGCCACCCACGATGCCCGCGTCGCCAGCATGATGGCCGCCTTGCCGGGCCTGCAGACGCTGCGCCTCGAAGGAGTGTCGGCATGAGGCTGGCGGCGCTGGCCTGGCGCTATCTCTGGTCGCGGCCGCTGGCCAGCCTGCTGAACCTGGCGCTGCTGAGCCTGGGGCTGGCGGCGATGAGTTTCGTGATGCTGTGCAGCGAGCAGCTGGAGGCCGGGCTGCGGCGCGACCTGGCCGGCATCGATCTGGTGGTGGGCGCCAAGGGCAGCCCGATGCAGATCATGCTGGCGGGCGTGTTCCACCTCGATGTGCCGACCGGCAACATCCCCCTGCAGACGTTGACGCAGCTGCGCGCCCAGCCGCTGGTGGCGCGCGCCATCCCGCTTGCGCTGGGCGACAGCCTGCGCGGCTACCGCATCGTCGGCACCGAGCCCGACTACCTGGCCCAATACCAGGCCGAGCTGGCGCAGGGCGCACTGTGGCAGCAGCCGCTGCAGGCCGTGCTGGGCGCCGAAGTGGCGCGCCGGACCGGGCTGCGCGTGGGCGACCGCTTTGCCGGCAGCCATGGCCTGGGCAGCGAGGGCGAGGCCCATGCCCAGCGGCCCTACCAGGTGGTGGGCGTGCTGAAGGCCACGGGCAGCGTGCTGGATCGCCTGGTACTGACCGATCTGGCCTCGGTCTGGGCGCTGCACGGGCATGAGGGAGACGCGGAAGAAGCGAACGCGGTGGATGAGCGCGAGATCACCATGCTGCTGCTGAGCTACCGCAGCCCGCTGGCCGCGGTGAGCCTGCCGCGCTGGGTGAATGCGCAGCCGGGGCTGCAGGCGGCCGCACCGGCGCTGGAAACCGCGCGCTTGTTCCGCATGCTGGGCGTGGGCGCCGAGGTGTTGCGCGGTTTCGCCATCGTCTTGCTGCTGGCCTCGGCGCTGTCGGTGCTGGTGGGCCTGCTGAGCGCGGTGCGCGAGCGGCAGGGCGATCTGGCCATGCTGCGCATGCTGGGCGCGCCGGCCTGGCGGGTGGCGGCCCTGGTGAGCCTGGAGGCCGTCTGGCTGGCGCTGCTTGCCAGCGGCCTGGGGCTGGCCCTGGGCCATGCCTTGGCCGAAGGCCTGGGCCTGCTGCTGGCCGAGCAGCAATCGCTGCGCCTTGGCGGCGCCTGGTGGAGCGCCTGGGAATGGGCGGTGCCGGGCCTGGCCCTGCTGCTGGCGCTGGCGAGTGCGGCCTGGCCGGCCTGGCGCGCCTTCCGCCTCGACGTCACCGAGCTGCTGCAGAGCCCGCGCTAAGTTCCTGTTCGCCCCCTGTTCAGCGGCCGCGGCGGCCGTAGCGGCAACAAGGCACAATGAGGTCGTGAGGATGTACCCATGAATTCCAGACGCTGCTTTTCGATCGTCGCTGTCCTAGCCCTGACGCTGGCCCTGATGCAGGGCATGGCGGGAGCGCAGGCGCAGAGCCCCGCCATCGGCCAGGGCCCCGGTTATCACGACCCGCGCAGCCCCTTCAAGCCCCTGCAGGAGCGCGAGGGCATCGTTGCCTGGCAGTTGCTGTCCTCGGTGACGACCAGGGCCGAGAAGAACCGCCTCGTGCCGACCTTCCCGGGCTCGGTGCAGGCGCTGGACAAGCAGAAGGTCAAGGTGCAGGGCTTCATGCTGCCGCTGGAGCCCGGTGACAAGCAGCGCCATTTCCTGCTCTCCTCGGTGCCCACCAGCTGTTCCTTCTGCGTGCCCGCCGGCCCCGAGGGCCTGGTGGAGGTGCGCAGCAAGAATCCGGTGCGCTACACGCTCGAGCCGGTGGTGGTGGAGGGCACGATGGCGGTGCTCAGCGACGATCCCTACGGCATGTACTACCGCGTCAGCGACGCGCAGCAGCAAGGCAACTGAGGCGCATGCCGCAGCAGCAGCAACACCATCCCCGGTCATCGCGCCTGCGTGCGCAGTGGCTGGCCTGGTGCTGCGTCATCAGTCTGCTGGCCTTGCAGGGCCTGGGCCTGTGGCACCGCACGGTGCACATGCCCGCGCTGGCCAAGACGGTTCAGCTGGCCTCGGCGGTGGCGGGCGAAAGCCTGGGTCACAAGATCGGCAGTGCCGATTGCCAGCTGTTCGACCAGTTCACCCAGTTCGACCTGCTGTGCGCCCATGCGGCGCCGGCCCTGGTCCTTGATGCGCCCGCCGTCCCGGCGGCGCGGGCGCCGGCGGCAAGCCCGCTGCAGCGCCATTGGTCGCGCGCGGCGCGCGGCCCGCCCGCACTCGCCTGAGCCTTAGCCCAGGTTCCGCCCGGCCCGCCCGGGTGGCGTCGCCCATGCAGGCCCGCGCGCGCCGGTCTGCTCGGGCGTCTCATCGAGTGTCTCTTCATATGCCCATTCTCAATTTCCGGCCCGGCCTGCTGGCCTTGGCCCTGGCCGCCATCTATCCCCATGCCGCGTCGGCGCAGGGCGCGGCGGCCGACAAGGAACGCCTCAGCACCGTGGTGGTGACTGGCAACCCGCTCGGCAGCCAGGAGCTGGCGCCGGCCAACCATGTGCTCAGCGGCGATGCCCTGGTGCTCAGCCGCGGCGCCAGCCTGGGCGAGAGCCTAGAGGGCCTGAGCGGCGTGGCCTCCACCTATTTCGGCCCCAATTCCAACCGCCCCAGCATCCGCGGCCTGGATGGCGACCGCGTGCGCATGCTCAACAACTCGGGCGCCTCGGTGGACGCCTCCAGCCTCAGCTTCGACCATGCCGTGCCGGTCGATCCGCTGGTGATCGATCGCATCGAGGTGCTGCGCGGCGCCGCCGCCTTGCTCTATGGCGGCAATGCCATCGGCGGGGTGGTCAACACCCTGGACAACCGCATCCCGCGCCTGGCCCAGCCCGGCCTGGGCGGCGCGGCCGAATTGCGCCTGGGTGGCGCCGCCCGCGAGCGCAATGCCGCGCTGGTGCTGGACGGCGGCGCCGACAGCCTGGCCTGGCATGCCGATGTCTCGGGCCGCCGCGCCGGCGACCTGGCGGTGCCGCGCTTCGGCAACGCGGAGGCGGGCTGGTCCGACCATGTGCGCAACTCCGCCAGCGACAGCCACAGCGCCGCGCTGGGTGCCTCCTGGGTCCAGCCGCAGGGCTATGCCGGCCTGGCGCTGGACGACTACCGGCAGGATTACGGCGTCACCGTCGAGCCCGATGTGACGGTGCGCATGCAGCGCCAGCGGATCGCCAGCGCCGGTGAATGGCGTGTGGCCGACGGCCCGCTGCGCAAGCTGCAGTGGCAGCTGAGCCGCTCGCGCTACGAGCACCAGGAAGTGGAGGGCGATGGCGCGGTGGGCACCACCTTCAAGAGCCGCGGCACCGATGCCCGCGTCGAGGCCGCGCATGCGCCGCTGGGCGCCTGGCATGGCGTGCTGGGCCTGCAGGCCGAGCGGTCCGACTTCTCGGCGCTGGGCGAGGAGGCCCTGGTGCCGGCCACGCATACCGCCGCGGCCGCGGCCTTCGTGCTGGAGCAGGCCAAGTTCGGCGCGGCCGGCATCGCGCTGGGCCTGCGCGCGGAGCGCGTGCGCGTCGCCTCGGACGGCGATGTGGACACGGGCGCGGCCGCCGAGCCCAGGTTCGGCGCCGCCGCGACGCGCCGCTTCAGGCCGCACAGCTTCTCGCTGAGCGGCAGCCTCGAACTGCGGCCGGGCTGGACGCTCAGCGCCAATCTGAACCGCAGCCAGCGCGCACCGATGTATTACGAGCTCTTTGCCAATGGCCAGCATGTGGCCACCGGCGCCTTCGAGCGCGGCGACAGCGCGCTCGCGCTCGAGAGCGCCAACGCCGGCGAGCTGGGCCTGCATTGGGCCGAGGGTGCCAACAGTTTCTCGGCGCAGCTCTACGAAACCCGCTTCGGCAACTACCTGGCGCTGGCGGCCACCGGTGCCAGCGAGGAGGTCGGGGGTCAGGTCTTGCCGGTGTACCAGTACCAGGGCGTGCGCGCGCGCCTGCGCGGCTTCGAGCTCGAGTTCAAGCATGCGCTGCCCGCGCTGGCCGCCTGGCAGCTGGGCCTGGCGGCGCAGCTCGACGCGGTGCGCGGCGAGGACCTCAGCCATGGCCAGCCGCTGCCGCGCCTGGCACCGCTGCGCGCCGGCCTGGCGCTGGATGCCCAGCGGGGCCCCTGGAGCCTGAAGCTGGACTGGCGCCTGGCCGCGCGCCAAAGCCGCGTGCCGGCCCTGGATCAGCCCACCGCCGGCTACGGCCTGCTACGCCTGAGCCTGGCGCGCCAGCTGCGCTACGGCGATCTGGACGCGCTCTGGTACCTCAAGCTCGACAATCTGGGCGACAAGCTTGCCTACAGCGCCAGCAGCATTGCCACCATCCGCGCGCTGGCACCGCTGCCGGGGCGCAGCATCCACACCGGGCTGCAAGTGCGCTTCTGAGCGGCGCGCCGGGCGCGATCAGGGAGCCAGGCGCTCCTGCAACCAGCTGCCATCCGCCTGCAGGCGGTAGCGCAGCCGGTCGTGCAGGCGCGACTTGCGCCCCTGCCAGAACTCCCAGCTGTCGGGCACCAGGCGGAAGCCGCCCCAGTGCGGCGGCCGCGCCGGGCTGAGCCCATGCTGGACGGCGGCCTTGGCGGC
>Ga0208519_100117_pt1 | contig 65437 bp, 62 predicted proteins | sample LakWasM130_HOW14_2_FD_183940 | JGI IMG/M metagenome (GOLD analysis project Ga0208519, IMG submission 183940) | Freshwater sediment methanotrophic microbial communities from Lake Washington under simulated oxygen tension - Sediment Metagenome... | ecosystem: Environmental > Aquatic > Freshwater >... | reverse complement strand
CGGGCATGGCCGCCAGAGTCTCATTCAAGGTGTTTTGCAGCAGGATCGACAAAATAAAAAGGGAACGTGAAACACGTTCCCTTTTTACTGCCAATCAGATCAAGCCAAGCTTAACTGACTGGCATTGCCCTTCGGGGGCTTTTTTCATTTCACCATGACTCCAGCACCGAACCTCGCTGGACTACGCCGAAGCCCGATACAGCAGGTTTATCAATAACTTAGGCGAGTCCAACATATGCCGGTGCTTTCCGAAACCTGACCTGACTTCCCCTCTGCTGGCCCCTACATGGCTCTTGGGAATCGGGTCTTTCCGAGGAGTCATCATGGCAAAACTCAAGCTCACCAAGTCCGCAGTCGATGCGGCGCAACCCCAAGCGCAGGCCGTAGAACTCCGGGACACGCTGGTGCCCGGCTTCCTGTGCAAGGTTACACCCGTGGGCCGCAAGGTCTTCATGCTTCAGTACCGCACGAACGCGGGCGAGCGCCGCAAGCCCGCGTTAGGCCTGTATGGGGAACTGACCGTCGAGCAGGCCCGCTCGCTGGCCCAGGAATGGCTGGCCGAGGTGCGCCGGGGCGGCGACCCCAGCGCGGCCAAGGCCGCCGCCCGTGCAGCTCCCACGGTCAAGGAGCTGTGCACAAAGTTCATGGAGGACTACTCCAAGCAGCGCAACAAGCCCAGCACCCAGCGCGGGTATCAGGCCGTCATCGACCGCTGCATCGTTCCGATGCTGGGCCGTTTGAAGGTCCAAGACGTGAAGCGGCCGGACGTGGCTACGGCGATGAAGAAGATGGCCCACAAGCCGGCCGAGGCCAACCGCGCTTTCAGCGTGATGCGCAAGATGTTCAACCTGGCCGAGGTGTGGGGCCACCGGCCGGACGGCACCAATCCCTGCCGTCACGTCCCGATGTACCCCAACGGCAAGGCCACGCACCTCATCAGCGACGAGGACATGGGCAAGCTGTTTCGGCGACTGGAGCATATCGAGGCCGAGGGCCTGGAGAACTACGTCATTCCGCTGGCAATCCGCCTGCAGTTCGAGTTCGCCGGCCGCCGCTCCGAAATCGTGACGCTCCAATGGGATTGGGTGGACCTGGACAACCGCCGCGTGGTCTGGCCGGACAGCAAGACGGGCGGCATGTCCAAGCCCATGAGCGAGGAAGCCTATCGGCTGCTCTCGACGGCGCCACGGCAGGAAGGCATTTCCTACGTGCTGCCGTCGCCGAACCATCCCGGCAAGCACCTGACAACGGGCGAATACTACGGCGGATGGAGCCGCGCCCTCAAGGCGGCGGGCGCCACTCACGTCGGCACACATGGCATCCGCCACCGCTCCGCGACCGACATCGCCAACTCGGGCATCCCGGTCAAGGTCGGCATGGCGTTGACGGCGCACAAGACCGTGGCGATGTTCATGCGCTACGTCCACACCGAGGACGACCCGGTGCGCAAGGCGGCCGAGTTAGTGGCGAACCGGCGCAAGACGATCACCGAGGCGAAGCGGCCCGCAGAAGTGGCCGCATGACCGGGCAGACGCCTACGGCCTACGGCGGTGAGAACCGCGCCCGCCGCCGTTCCTACCGGCTACGCCGGCATCGTGGACCTGCTCGATGCTGCTCGCCAGACGGCGGCGCGCAGCGTCAATGCGCTGGTGACGGCCAGCTACTGCGAGTTCGGCCGGCGCATCGTGGAGGCCGAGCAACAGGGCAAGCGGCGCGCGGGTTACGGCGAGCAATTGATTGAGCGGCTAGCAAGCGACCTCATTCAGCAGTTTGGCCGTGGGTTCAGCCGCCAGAACCTGCAGCAGATGCGGTCGTTCCTTCTGACCTCGCCAATTTGCGCCACTGTGCGGACGACACGTACGAGCGGCTGACTCGTCTCAAGATTGCGAGATCACTCTTGACTTACTTTTGCTAAGCCAACTACTTATAAAACATCGTTTTACGGCCTATTTGTGGGGGCCTACGATTCGCTTGTCCAAATCGGACTTTCCGCTCAACTAGTTGGAGGACTTATGTCTCAGCACCAAGCCGAAATTCAGTGGCAGCGCTCCCCTCACCGCGCCGACGACAACACGTACTCGCGAAATCACGTGGTTTCCCTGAACGGCCAACAGTCCGTCAATGTTTCGGCATCTGTCGAATTCAAAGGTGACCCGATGTGCGCCGACCCGGAACAGATGCTGGTCAGTGCGGTCGCTAGCTGCCATATGCTGACCTTCTTGGCCATCGCGGAATTCCAAGGCTATCGCGTTGAGCAGTACGAGGACAACGCCGTCGGGTACCTCGAAAAAGTTGAAGGTGCGGGAATGTCCATTACCCGTGTCGAGCTGTCGCCGAAGGTCACGTTCGGAGGTGACAAGGTCCCCGACGGCGCGGCGCTCCGCCGAATTCACGCCGGGGCGCACAAGAACTGCTTTATTGCCAACTCACTGAAAGCGAACGTGACGGTGGTGAACGAGGCGGTCACCGCTTGACGCTGATTGCTCCAAACCGATCTGAGAATGTTGATTTCCATGCAACCGTAACCCACCATTTCCATCTCGATCTGACCCACCCTTGTTCGTGAACTTCACGCTCACGTTGTGGATAAGTTCTTCGGTGTCTTCTCCTTCTTGGTGGTCTGTGGTGGTTGCTGTGCAGAGCTGTTCTTGAACCGGTAGCTGTCATTGCCTGTTTCCAGAATATGGCAGTGATGCGTGAGCCGGTCCAGCAGCGCCGTGGTCATCTTGGCATCCCCGAACACGCTAGCCCACTCACTGAAGCTCAGGTTGGTGGTGATCACGACGCTCGTGCGCTCGTACAGCTTGGACAGCAGGTGGAACAGCAAAGCTCCTCCTGACGTACTGAACGGCAGGTAGCCCAGCTCATCCAGGATCACCAGGTCAGCATAGGCCAGGCGGTGCGCGATCTGCCCCGGCTTGCCCTGGGCCTTCTCCTCTTCCAGTGCATTGACCAGCTCCACCGTGGAGAAGAACCGCACCCTGCGGTGATGGTGCTCAATGGCTTGCACCCCCAGGGCCGTGGCAATGTGGGTCTTGCCCGTACCCGGTCCACCCACCAGCACCACGTTGTTGGCGTTCTCCAAGAATTCGCAGCGGTGCAGCTGGCGTACCAGTGCCTCGTTCACCTCACTGTGGCCGAAGTCAAACCCAGCCAGGTCCCGGTACGCCGGGAACCTGGCCACCTTCAATTGGTAAGCCACTGAGCGCACCTCCCGCTCGGCGGTCTCGGCCTTGAGCAGCTGGGACAGGATGGGCTGCGCCGCATCAAAGGCCGGTGCACCTTGCTCGGCCAGCTCCGCAACTGCCTGGGCCATGCCGTGCATCTTGAGCTCGCGCAGCATGATCACGATGGAAGCGATGGCGGGGTCATGACGCATAGCGCACCTCCCTCAATTGGTCGTAGCGAAGCACGTTGGCCTGGGGTTCTACCGCCAGCTTGAGGGCCTGGGGCGATGTGACCGGTGCTGGAGCGGGCTTGCCGTCCAGCAGGCGGTGCAGCACGTTCAGGATGTGGATCTTGCTGGCAGCCCCTGACTCCAGTGCCAGCTCCACTGCAGCGAGCACAGCCTGTTCATCGTGGTGCAGCACCAGTGCCAGTACCTCCACCATCTCTCGGTCGCCGCCGGGTTGCTTGAGCAAGGTGGCCTGCAGTCGCTTGAAGGCCGCTGGCAGCTCCAGGAATGGGGCGCCGTTGCGCAAAGCTCCTGGTTTGCGCTGCAGCACCGCCAAGTAGTGGCGCCAGTCGTAGACGGTCTGTCCCGCACCATGGTGGTTACGCTCGATCAGGCGCTGGTGCTCGCACACGATCTGACCTTCGGCGGCGACCACCAGGCGATCCGCATAGACCCGCAGGCTCACCGGTCGATTGGCATACGGCGCCGGCACGCTGTAGCGATTGCGCTCGAAGTGGACCAGGCAGGTGGGCGAGACGCGCTTGGTGTGCTCCACAAAGCCATCGAAGGGCCGAGGCATCGGCATCAAGGTTGCCTTCTCTTGGGCCCAGACATCCGCGACGGTGCCCGGCAGCTTGCCGTGCTCGATCTCGTGCCACAGCGCCACGCAGCGCTCTTCAAGCCAGGCATTGAGATCGGGCAGGCTTGGGAATGGCGGCACTACCTGCCACAGGCGATGGCGGGCATCGCGCACGTTCTTCTCCACCTGGCCCTTCTCCCAGCCCGAGGCCGGGTTGCAGAACTCGGCCTCGAACAGGAAGTGGCTGACCATGGCCGCAAAGCGCGCATTGACGTCGCGCTCCTTGCCACGGCGCACCCGGTCTACGGCGGTGCGCATGTTGTCGTAGATGCCACGGCGGGGTACACCGCCCAGGACTGCGAACGCATGGTTGTGGGCATCGAACAGCATCTCATGCGTCTGCAAGGGATAGGCGCGCAGGTAGAACGCTCGGCTGTGGCTGAGCTTGAAGTGGGCTACCTGCAGCTTGGTGCGCACGCCAGCGAGAACAGCCCAGTCCTCGCTCCAGTCGAACTGGAAGGCCTCACCCGGGCCGAAGGTCAGCGGAACGAAGGTACCTCGGCCGGTGGTCTGCTGGGCCACAAGGCGCTGCTCGTGCCAGAGACGGGCGAAGGCCGCTACGCGGTTGTAGGAGCCGCCGTAACCGAGCGCCTGCAGATCCATGTACATCTGCTTGACGGTACGCCGCTGCTTGCGTGAGCGCCCCGCCTCGGTCTTGAGCCAGCCCGAGAGCTTCGATGCAAAGGGATCGAGCTTGGAAGGACTGACCCGCTTGGCGTAGTGCGGCTCGGCATCGCCCGCGCGCAGGTACTTGCGGATGGTGTTGCGCGAGAGGCCCGTGCGGCGGGCGATCTCTCGGATGGACAACTGCTCTCGCAGGGCCCAGCGCCTGATGACACTTAGTGTTGCCACGTCTATCACTCCTGGTCTCCTGCTGCTCAACAAAGCAGCAGGTTAGGGTTAGTACGTGGATCAGGTTTGGATGGAAATCCTGGGGGTTAGTGGGTCACTTCTGCGTGGAAATCAACATGCTCGGGCTTCACCTCGGCGGTAGCTCACAAAAACCCGCCGCTGCCGAGGGAGTAATCCTGCACATTCCAGCAATGCGGTCGCAACGCGTTGTGCACCACCTGCTGCATACGCTAGGCAGTTGAGCGGTTGCAACATTGCAGGAATCTCTGCGCTGACTCTACTGACATCCGACGCCACCGGCAGCAATGGGATGCCACGCTCTAACAGCTTTGCAACATTGGCAATAGGAGCATTCTCACCTCCAAAAAAAACTGCGGCGGCTGATCTTTGCTGCGGCGGCTCGAACGATTCGGGACAAATATCCCATCCGACCTCATGACCCAGCCTCAGATTGAACATGCCTACGGCGTGAGCCACGATATTCTCAAGCTCAGAAATCTGAGCAGCACTTGGTGCCCCAAGTATTGCAAGCTGATATAGAGAAGGCATGTTTACCTTAGTCGAATAACTTTTAGAAATCGGGCGAAAGCATCCCGCTCAGGCACGATTGCTGTGGGCCTCCAGGCAAATTAATACCGTTGCCATTCTGGAGCCAACAGTCCATCCAAGAATCTAGATCGAACGGAAACAAAAGAATCCTTGCCTACATCATTTCCCCGCACGGCCATATCTTCAATCGCTTCTGCATCATCAAGTTTAATTTCTACCGGAGTCTGTTGATTAATCCGAAGATGGCGTGTTGGGCCTAAAAAACCATCGGCCAAAACTAGTGCCCCATGCTCCTGGGCAGCAAAGAAGAGATCAGCACTATTGGGTGCCCATCCAGCTTTCCCTTTTCCAAGGGACTCCGTGAAATCGCTTTCGCTGCCCATTGTGCCGACACTTAAAACATCTATTCGATCCAAGGGTATTTTTAGATAGCGAACAGCTTCTGCCAGTGCGGGGAGAATTGGATTGTTCGCCCAAACACCACCATCAAGAAAAGATTCAGGCGCAACCGGCCCATCCCAGACAGATTCGTCAAAATATGTAGGGGCAGCTGAAGATGCAAGTGCGGCATCGACCGCTGAGATATCTCGAAATGCTGTTCTATCTGGGGTATGGGCTGTGACAATAGCTTCAGCTTGTCCATGTTTGGCTCTTACTGTAGGAATAACGAGCCTGCAGCATGAGGCATCAGTTATTCTCCTATCACCATACACTTTGCATAGTAAATCTCGGAGCGTGGAAGATTCGTGCTTGGATTTCAACCAATGTCGAAGCTTCCTATCTTTGGGGAAAATTAACGGTCCTTGTTCTTGATAGAATTTCAATATATCGCGCGGAGCTATTCCGAGGGCAAGCCCGATTGCGAGTATTGCACCTGTCGATGTACCAGCCACTAAATCGAAATGCGATACTAGATTGTTACCACCACCACTCCTGAGCATGTCATCCCACTTAGCCAAAACGGCGGCAGTAAACGTCCCTCGCAATCCTCCCCCATCAAGAGCAAGAATTCGAAAATTACGCCCCCGTGAAACACTGCGCCGCACGAGCGGCAGAAGCTTTAGCTGATTGACAATGGTTTCTACAATACGTTCGATAGACGTATCGTTCGCAATTTCTCGGTTTGCGTTCTCAGATAGTCCATTTTGCAATCTTGAAGGCAAGCTCGGGTTGTCCTTTAGATAACCCGCAATTGCTCCCCCAAATCCTGCAACAACGAAACCTGGCTTTCCGAGTTCTAGCATCGCATCAAGCTCAGTGGGGACCCCTGCTTTGGCCTTATTTATGTCCCACCACTTACCTCCAACGCAGACAACCGCATCCGATCGCTCGGCCATCCAGTCTCGCATTGGAGTTAAATCACTATTGCTTACTCCATCAGCTTCTGCGGGAACTATTTGCACCGCTGCGAATTGGCGTTGGATTTCTATTTCTGTAATTTGTTCATCTGTTTCGGCAAATTTTTGAGCACGAACCAATGTTAAGGCTCCTACCTCACCTCCCGCATGAAGAAAACCTCTCGCGGCATCCTCTAATGGTTTAGACAAGGACGGGTGACTGCCATGAATCACTGAACCTCCCTCGCTAAATATTCGCGATGCGAGTGCCTTCACAAACAAGCATATTTCTTCTTGCCGCTCATCTGGAGCAGATCCTGAGAGGTGAATTCGCACCCCTGCAAGAGGTTGTCTTGGAATCATGCGTTAAACCTGGTTGGCTGGAACGATTAAATTATGAGTAATTTCCCCTGATCTCAATGGCTTTTTCGATCCAGTCCTCAAGGTTTTCCTTGATGTGACTGTACACATTAGTACTGGAGGAATATGGCGGGTTGTAAATTTTTACGATTTCATCCATGGAGACACCATTTATAGTGAATTTTGAAAATGGATTGCTTCCCTTTTTCGCTTGATCTCCGTCGCTATCCTTGAGATTGTGGATGTAGATCCCAAGTACCCCCTTCTTATCCTTCCACGCTTTCTTTATTTCGTAGTTAATCCATTTTCTCCCAGCCGTATTCTCTCCAACAAGGATGATTGCAACCGTCTTTCCTTTTAATTGCTCATCAATCCACTCTTGAATTGCATCATCTCCGCCTGCCTTCACATCTTCCCAGTCGTTATCGGAAGCGGGCTTGTTTCCATCTATAACACCCATGCTTCTGACTTGGGCAGCTCTCCAGTTGTCTGGCTGGTAGTGAAAGCTGTAAAAGGCTCTACGCGTCATTTTTTCTCCTGATGCTTCTTTGCGGCTAAAGATACGACTGCCGTCCAACTCACAATTTACAACAAGTATCTTCATTTGTTGAAATTTGGGGTGACTTGCGTGGGCATCCCCGGCCAAGGCGATATGGCCGGTCGCGCTGTCGTGCTGCGCATCGAACCCCCTTCGGGGTTTCGCCCCTGACGGGCTTCCATCGTCCCCTCGCTCCGCTCGGCTGACGCCTCCGGCCCGGCTTCTAGCTTCGGGCCTGCGCGCTTCGCTTGCCGTGCGGTCGGCACACAGGGAGGGCCGTTGCCATGTCCAGCCGTCTTCCCTGACTTCATCACCTTGTCCGCGACCGTAGCCCGCTCCCGTGGGCCATCAAGGCGCGCAGGGCCGTGTCCTCGGCTGCGCCTGCGGGCCGCACCAACCCTGCGCTTGTTTCCTTGACGGCCCCCGTCCGCGCGCTCCTTTGGCCGCGGGCGATGAACTCAGGAAAGACGGTGGCAACAGGGCCAACCGGGTTCCTCGCGCCGACCGCACCGAACAGCCGAAAGGCTGGGCTCCGAATCTTGGAATCCGGTGTGCGGTTTTCTTCAACAGCCTTTTTGTTCAGGAGAAAGACCATGCAACTCGCATCCCGCTTCGCTCACCACTCCCCCGCACTGCGCAGCGACTCCCCGCTGTCCGATGCCCAGATCCGCCGCGTGGCCCCGTCCATCTTCGCGGAGGCCCCCCATGAAAGCCGTTCCGAGCGGTACAGCTACATCCCCACCGCCGCCGTGCTGACCGAGCTTCGCAAAGAGGGGTTTCAGCCCTTCATGGTGTGCCAGACCCGCGTTCGCAACGAGGGCCGGCGCGAGCACACGAAACACATGCTGCGCCTGCGCCACGCCAACCAGATCAGCGCCCGCGAAGCCAACGAAATCATCCTGCTGAACTCGCACGACGGCACGAGCAGCTATCAATTGCTGGGCGGCATGTTCCGCTTCGTGTGCAGCAATGGCCTTGTCTGCGGAGACACCGTGGGCGATGTGCGCGTGCCCCACAAAGGCGACGTGGCGGGCCATGTCATCGAGGGCGCCTATCAGGTAATGGGCGGCTTCGAGCATGCGCAGGCATCGCGCGAATCCATGCAGGCCATCACCTTGGATGCTGGGGAATCGGAAGTGTTCGCCCGCGCCGCGCTGGCCCTCAAGTACGACGACCCGGACAAGCCCGCGCCCATTTCGGAATCGCAAATCCTGATGCCGCGCCGCTTCGACGACCGCCGCCCCGACCTGTGGAGCGTGTTCAACCGCACGCAGGAGAACCTGACCAAGGGCGGATTGCATGGCCGCGCCGCCAATGGCCGCAGACAGCAGACCCGCCCCGTGCAGGGCATTGATTCGGACATTCGCCTGAACCGCGCCCTGTGGCTGCTGGCCGATGGCATGCGCGCCCTCAAGGCCTGACCCCCTCTGACGTTTTCCCCGCCGGAGGGGCGGTTTCCCCTCCATTCCCTTGTTTCACTTGATTGGAGATTCACCATGAACGCCGTTACCCAAACCGAAGCCCAAGCCCTTGACTCCCGCGCCAACGTGCTGCAAGCCGCCGACCCGAGCAAGCACATGATTCTGGTTCCGCTGTCGCGGCTGGTGCTGCGTCCCACGGGCCGCAACGTGCGCAAGACCGTCCCGCGCATGTCCATCCCCGAACTGGCCGCGAGCATTCAGCGCGTGGGCCTGCTGCAAAACCTGATCGTGATTCCCGCCGCCGATGGCGAGCATTACGAGGTAGTCGCGGGTGGCCGTCGCCTCGCGGCCCTCAAGCTGCTGGCGAAGAAACACCGCATCGCCAAGGACTGGGACGTGCCTTGCCTGCAGGTGGCCGATGGTACGGCCCGCACCGCTAGTCTCACCGAGAACGTGCAGCGCGAAGCCATGCACCCGGCAGACCAGTTTGAAGCCTTCGCCGCGCTGGTGGCCGAAGGCCGGCCCATCGAGGACATTGCGGCGGATTTCTCCGTTACGCCGCTGGTGGTGCAGCGCCGCTTGAAGCTGGCGAATGTCTCGCCGCGCCTGATGGCGGACTATCGGGCCGATGCCGTGAGCCTTGACCAGCTGATGGCCCTGGCCGGGACGGATGACCATGCGGCACAGGAAGCCGCCTATTACGACGCCCCGCAATGGCAGCGCCAACCTTCGCACTTGCGCGAACGTCTGACGGAGCGCGAGATTGACGCCTACCGGCATCCGCTGGTGCGCTTCGTCGGGCTGGACGCCTACGAGCAGGCGGGCGGCGGCATCCGCCGCGACCTGTTCGCGGAGGGCGATGCAGGCGTGTACCTGACCGACGCCGCGCTGCTGGAACGGCTGGCGCAAGACAAGCTGGCAGGCATCGCCGCCGAGGTGAAGGCCGAGGGCTGGGCTTGGGTTGATGCTACGCCGGGCGTGACCCATGCCGATCTGCACGCCTTCCAGCGTGCGCCGAGGGAGCGCCGCGAGCCGAACAAGCGCGAAGCACAGCGCATCGAGAAGCTGCAAGCCAAGATGCAGGAGGTGGCCGAAGCCATTGATGCCGCGACGGACGCCGACGACGAAGACAAGGCCGATGCGCTGCAAGAGGAAGGCGAAGCCCTGGGCGAGCAGTTGCAGGCACTGGAAGAAGGCTTGCAGGGGTACGGTGCGAACGTGAAGGCCGCAGCCGGGGCCATCGTCACCATCGGCCGCAACGGCGAGGCGGTGATTCATCGCGGACTGCTGCGCGAGGCCGAGGCCAAGGCGCTGCGCACGCTGGAGAAGCTGCGCCAAGGCTTCGGCAGTATGGAGGGCGAAGCCCAGGACGGCGACGGCGAGAACGACGAAGCGCCCAAGGCCACAATCTCCGATCGACTGGCCCAGCGCCTGAGCGCCCATCGCACCGCCGCGCTGCAAATCGAAGTCGCCCGGCATCCGCAAGTCGCGCTGGCCGCGCTGGTGCATGGCATGGTGCAGACGGTCTTGCAGAGCCGCAACTACGGCCACGACCTGCCGCTGGGCGTGCGCCTCACGGTGCAAGACCGGCTGGAAGGCATGGCCCCGGACTGGCCCGAGTCACCCGCCGCCGTGGCGCTGCGCGAATTGCAGCAGGCATGGGGCGGCAAGCTGCCCGAGGACAGCGCCGCACTGTTCGCCGCGCTGCTGGCGATGGAGCAAGGCGAACTGGTCCAACTGCTGGCCGTGTGCGTGGCGGGGGCCGTGGACGTGGTGACGCCGCGCGCCACGGCGCAGCAGCCCGGCGCGGAACTGGCGCAGGCCGTGGGCCTCGACATGGCCGCATGGTGGCAACCCACGGCGGAAGGCTATTTCAAGCAAGTTGCGAAGGCGGCGGTTTTGCAAGCCGTGGGCGAGTTCGCGCCCGACAGCGTCCACCGGCTGGCAAAGCTCAAGAAGGCCGACATTGCCAGCGAGGCCGAGCGGCTGGCGAAGGGCACCGGCTGGATGCCTGCCATCTTCAAGAAGGCAGACGCACCCGAGGAAAGCCCGCAGGTAGCGCAGCAGAACGGCGCGCAAGAAGCCGCCACCGTGACGCATGAACCTGCCGAGGCATTGGCCGCCTGACCCATGCCGAAGGCAAAGCGCCCCGACCATGGCCGGGGCGCTTTGCCGCAGGGAGCCGAACCATGCCCACCATCAACACCACCAGCCGCCCACGCATGGCGGCCATCTACGCCCCCGGCACCGTGCGCGCCCGCCGCTGGCACGGCGAAGGCGGCGTGCGCGGCTACCGACCGCCTGCGGGCTGGACGGCCCGCGCCGACCTCGCGGATATTCATCCCATCACGGGCCGCGCCTTGCAGCGCGCCGTATGGTGGATCATCGAGACGAAGGAATAACAATCGTCAGCACCGCGCCCAGGCCGTTCCGTCCTGGGCGCGGTGGACTTCTAAAATCCGGGCGCGGCGGTGGCCGCGCCCGGTGTTGAAGGCCCAACAGCCCAATCAGAACGCCGCCGCCTTCGCAGGGGCTCCGGCCACGGCGTTGGCGCGTTGATGCAGATGGCGCGAGGGCCCGATCACACCTTGATCGGGCCAAACATCCCCGTGTAGATCAGCGTTTCCCAAACCTTCTTGATCCCCTGTCCGGTCTCCTGGCTCACGAACAAGGACGACCGCGCGCCGTGGGGGGCGCCCAGGAAATACGAGCGCATCGACTCCCATGTCTCAGCCACCTCCGACCAGGTCCAGCACGGCACCTCTTTCTCCAGGATCAGCGGCACTGCGATGGACAGCGGGATCATCTTGTCCATCGGCAAAGGCTTTTCCCAGTTGCACTTGACCAATATCGGGGTGGCTTCTGCGTTGTAGAACTGCACATCCAGCTTTTCCGCTGTGATGTAAGCAGCATGATGGCGAGGAAGGGCTAGAACGGAGTCCAGAACCTTCTGGCCATCGCCATAGGGACAGGTGATGAATCCATTGGCGAAGTACCGCGTGTGATCGAGGCCTTGGTAGCCGCAGCGATCACTCGGCGTGGTGACGGGGTGGCGGCTGTCGTGGTTGCGCACCAGCGGGTGCCATGAGGGATATCTGTCAACCACTGGCCCGAGTTCATCCACGATGTCTTGCAGCGCTTGCTTGCTTCGCGTTCTTTCAGATTCGTCCGCATCCCGGGGACGCAGGACAAGGTACTTCTCCACTTCTTCGTATCCGGCTTGTGCCGCTTCGTCTGCTCGGAATGCCATGTCAGAACCTGCCTTTCCTGGTTTGTGCGTGATGTTTATGAGTTTCGCATGAAATTGATGTTTCGTGCAAATTATGGCCGATTCATGTGAATCACAAAGAGCGGGCGAAGTCTTGCTGGGTCTTGGCGTGTCGGCGCCAGCTAGTCAGCGCCGCCGGGCTCTCGGGCTGCGCCCCGTGCCGACTTTGCCGTCACGGCCATCCGGCTCCGATCCCTCACGTCTTCGCGCCTGCGGCGCTGCGCGCTTCGCTTGCCTCCAGGGGAAAGCCCTGCGGGCTATCCCCGCCGCGCGGGCTTGGCGCCCCTTGATGCCGCCGAACCGGCATTGCCGGATCGGCCGGGCCAGCGCGCCGCCGCGATGGGCGGGGTGCTGGCGAACACGCTGGCGCTTGCTGCGGCAGGTTGTGCGGATGCGTGCCGCCCTCGACGCTGGCGGGTCTCGCCCATCACGTCACGAAGGACGGTTCACGGACATCCCGCCCGGCATCGCTATGGAGCTTCCACGCCACGCCTCAAGACTGGCGCCGCAAGGTACAGCAGGGGCTTTCTCGCCCGTCGTTGAGGTGTTGACCTGGCCCGCGTCTGGGAGCGTGCCGGTGCGGCCTTCGTGCGGGGATGCCGAGTCGGCCCTGTCTGCTTTTGGAGCGGTTCGGCCCAAGGCGTCCTTGTGTTGTTGTGAATCCTGGCGGTGGCGCGGCTGCGCCTCGGGCTTCATGGCTGCAACCGTCCGGCGAAAACAATTTCCCCTCTGCTGCGCAGATTCCTCGCGGGACAAATTCTTTTCGCCTCCCGGCCCTCCACTGCGTTGCGACCGCAAGCGGTGCAGCCCGCCCGTCCCCCGCCGGCCGGATCACAACAAGGACGCGATGGGCGCGAACCTTGTTCCACCAAAAGGAGATCCATCATGGCCAACATCGGCACCTTCACCGCAGACAAAGACGGCTTCACCGGCACGCTTCGCACCCTGACGCTCAACGTCAAGGTCAAGCTGGTGCCCAACGACAAGGGGGACAACGAGAAGGCCCCGGACTTTCGTTTGCAGGCCGCCAGCCACGATATCGGCGCGGCGTGGAAGAAGACCAGCGAGGCCGGGCGGGAGTACATCTCCGTGACCCTTGACGATCCTTCGTTCCCGGCTACGGTCTATGCCCGCCTGATCGAAGGCGAGGACGGCACACACGACCTGATCTGGTCGCGTAGCAAGCCCCAGGCGGCGTGACCGCCGCTGCGCCCCGCCCACGTGGCGGGGCGCAGTGCTGCCCTCGCGGCACTTCAAAGAGGCAACACCATCGCCAAGGCTGCGCCGTGTCGAGCCGCTTTCGCATGTGTTGAGTTGCCCGCTGCAAGCGGTGGCCGGGCGTGTCGGTGCGTTGCACCACCGGGCTTTACGGGCTGCGCCCCGTGCCGACTTCGCCGTCACGGCCATCCGGCTTCAATCCCTTGTATCTTTAAGGTGCGTGTTCGGCAGTGCCGTCGCGCCCGGACCTGTCAGGGTTCGGGGTTGGCCGCAGCGTGTAGCCCGTCATCCCTCGGTGCCCATGGAGCCCGTGCGTGAGTCTTGGGCGCATGCATGCGCCCGATCTCTGAAAGCCCGAACAGTTGCGTGAACACCGTTCGCATTTGCAAGGAAGGGACGCGGAGATCATGGCCAATCAAATTGCAGTCGGTATCGACATCTCCAAGAAGACCATGGATGTAGCCATTGGGCACGAGCAGCCCACGGCCATATTCAGCAACGATGGTGCTGGGTATCAAGCGTTGATCGAAGAGCTGAAAAACCATCGGGTCTCGCTGATCGTGATGGAAGCGACGGGGCAGTACCAACTGGCCTGTGCCTGCGCGCTCCAAGCTGCGGGGTTCGCTGTGGTCGTCATCAACCCTCGGCAGGCGCGAGACTTTGCCAAGGCCATGGGGCGTTTGGTCAAGACCGACAGCGTGGATGCCCGCATGCTGGCTGAGTTGGCCCAGGTGCTGAATCTGCGGCCGGATCGAGACCGCTTCATCAAGCCGATGCCAGACCAAGCGCAGCAGTACCTTCATGCGCTGGTGCTTCGACGTCGGCAATTGGTGCGCTTGCTGGTCAGTGAACGTCAGCGCAAACACATGGCGCACGCGGAGGTGGTGCAGGATATTGCGCAACTGATGGAGGTGCTGTCGAAGCAGCTTGAAGCGCTGGACCGGAGGATTGCGGAACACCTGGCGCAGCACCAACCCAATCTGGCCGCCTTGCTCAAGAGCGTCAAAGGGGTTGGCCCGGCAACGGCTGCGACGCTGATGTCCGAACTGCCAGAGCTTGGCCAGCTCAAGGCGAGGCAGATCTGTGCGCTGGTGGGCGTCGCTCCGATGAACCGAGACTCAGGCCAGGCCCGCGGCAAACGCTTCATCTGCGGCGGACGTGCCACGGTCAGGAGTGCGCTGTACATGGCGGCCATCGTCGCCATGCGTCACAACGCCGTGATACGGCGCTGCTATGAGCGCCTGCTGGCGGCTGGTAAGCCGAAGAAGGTTGCCATCGTGGCCTGCATGCGCAAACTGCTGATCATCATGAATGCCATGGTCAAAAGTGGGCGGCCATGGAATGATCAGTCTGTCTAAGGTTTAATTTCAAAATAGACGCCGCTCGTCCACCAGTCCGCAAGGTTGGCGAACTTCGGGGGGCAACAGAGGCAAGTTTGATCTGGGCGTTGCTCTGAAGTGCCACTTCTTCCCGAATGAACAGGGGAAGATACGTGAATTAAAAATTTTGTGCTGTTCCCGAGCTCAGCTTTCCACAACACTTGGAGCTGCGGAGTTCGCGCCATCCGCCTTTGTAATGAACCGGTCAGGCGCAGCCGGGAGTAACCCCATGAAAAACAACTCAAAGCCCTGCTCGCTCAAGATCACAGGCAATACTGGCCGCGAATTGAGCGGCACCGCCGCGCAACTCCGCTACATCAGCAGTCGCGGCGGATGGGATCAATACGTTCAGGATACATATCGTGAAATCGCCCAAGCTGTCGCGACCCAGGTGGCCGCCGCGCTCGCGGCTCGTGCTCTGGAGCAGCATCAGTTCAATCAAGCGCCAGTGTCGATGGAGAACCTCATGATACCTAATTTCGGTACTCCTACGAAAGGTAGTGCCCATGTCCACTGAGTATCTGCGGCATATGCTTGACATGGTCTCTTCTACAACGGGGGTATCCCCGTTTTCAGAAGAGTTTGTTTGGGGTGCTCAGCATCGCAAAGCTCGCTTTGGTGCTTTTCTTTCGTCTAACGGTCGCATTACCTTACTTGATGCATTATTACGTGCGGAGCTCTCGGATGAAGAGCGCCTCCGTATGTTTCCGACGCCCCTCGACTTGGGGCGTCACGACAAACTAGAGTCATCTCAAATCACTTACCAAGCGATTGCTGATACGGTAGCACAGCAACTTAAGCTAGACAGCGCGGGATTTGACGAGAGGTACGTTAAGCAAACTGCAGAAACTATCACAGAGCTTGTGGGTTTTCCCTTCAGTAATTACCGTGATTGTGATCCAGAGCTTGCTGCTCGGGTCCTAAAGCTTTTCGTGTATCTGAAAAAGACTCAAGGCCCGGGGGTCTTGGGAATGCTGAAGCCGCCTGGTGGGAAGAAACGACCTTCACTTGAGTTGACCAACCCATACGCCCAGGGTGTTAGTGATGAGCGACGGCTTCTCTATTCTGATATCAAGAGCTATCTTTCTGCACGAATCCCACTGGATCGCCTAGCCGAAATTGATACTTGCTTTGATAGATTGCGGCCAGAGCTCGGCAGCTTTCTTGGCCTCGTTATGCGTCAGGTTCAAGACGCCCCACAACCTAATGGACGTTACGTAACGGTCGATGACGCTTGCGAACGGTTGAGGCAGGCTGCAGACGTTTACGGAACACTCTTGGCTCCACTAAGTGCAGTGCAGAAGGTGTTTCTGCCATTGGACGAACAACTCTATATTCACATTCGCTCACTCGAATTTCTACACTACTCGGAGTTTATGCGTCAACTGCGCTGCAAAGAATTGATCCGGGCTGATGTTCGTCCTGCGGTACAAAAGTTTCACGGCAGCAAAGTGAAGGCGCGCTACCAGGATCTACAAGAAGAGACAGAGGCGTATATGCCTTTGTTGCGTGTCGTTGAATATGCTTTTGATCAGGCTATCGCTCCAGATCAATTTAGGCGCGTAATTCTGACAGGAAGTCACGTTCTTCGCCACTACCTTCAAGTACGCACTATCGATCCTGAAGCTAGCGCAGATTTTAGGCTAGTGGCGGCCATACTATGTTTTGCTATGGATCTGGAGACTAATCGAGTTCCGCAATTTAAACCTCACATCCACGGCCAAAGCAATATCAGCGGAAGCATCATGGGAGCCATGCGTAGTGGAGTTAACGAGCGGCACGAAGAGTTTGAGCGCATCTGTTCTGAGTGCGTTGACTGGTATCAAGCTGCGCTGACAGATCAACTGGAAATGCACTCGGCATGCCATGATCTCATGGAGTTATTCGAGCAGATCGTAGCTGGGTTATGCAGGTCCCACAATACAGAATTTATTGCTTCGTTTTTAGATCAGTTGAGCACGCCAGGGTTCTCTAGTGCTTGGCTGGCCCGCTAAGGAAGGTCTGCACGAATCACTTGTAAGTGAGCTACGCCCGTCAGTGAGATAAAGCATGCACCCGGCAGGGTGCCCAAGCGCTGTCCAAGCGCCTATATGGGGAGCCATTCCCCGGTTTCCTGGGCATTACGCCCCTTGCACGCGCACTTGCCCCATTGCCAGCAATTCGTGCCTGACCATCCACAAGTTGGACAGGGCAAACAGCGTGACGATCTGCGCCGTGTTCTTCCTCAAACCACGGTAGCGCACCTTCACATAACCAAACTGCTGCTTGAGCACGCGAAACGGGTGTTCCACTTTGGCGCGGATGCGCGCCTTGATGCGCTCGAATTGGTCAATCAGCCCATCCACAGGCTTATCCTTGTCCAACGCCCGGCGCAATCCTGGGCGCATGGCCACATGCCAGCGTACGCCTGCTCTGGCATCAGGCCGTTTGTCCACGCCTTGATAGCCCGCATCGCCAAAGGCATCTGTCTCCTGCCCGTGCAGCAGGCTATTGGCTTCGACAACGTCGTTCACGTTGCCGCTGGTGCCTCGCACTGTATGTACCAGGCCCGAGTCCGCATCTACTGCGATGTGGGCCTTCATGCCGAAGTACCACTGGTTGCCCTTCTTGCTCTGGTGCATCTCTGGGTCGCGCTCACCTCTTTGGTTCTTGGTCGAACTCGGCGCTGCAATCAGCGTGGCGTCCACCACGGTGCCCGCCTTCAACTGCAATCCCCTGGCCTGCAGCAGCGCGTTGACCGTGGCCAGGATTTGTTCGGCTAGCTTGTGGCGCTCCAGCAGGTGCCGAAACCGCAAGATGCTCGACTCACTGGGGATGTGCTCGTCCCAGTGGGACAGGCCCGCAAAGTCACGGAAGGCTGGCACGTCATGCAGGGCTTCCTCCATGGCCGGGTCGCTGAGCTTGAACCACTGCTGCATGAAGTGGATGCGCAGCAGCGTCTGTGCCGGAAAGGGCTGCTGGCCCCGCCGTCCACTCTCGGGAGCGTAGGGCTCTATCAGTGCCACCAGTTCGGCCCAGGGAACCACCAGTTCCATCGCATCGAGAAATTCGCGCTTACGCGTGCGCTTGACTGTGTTGCTCAGGCCCAGGCTACTTTGCTTCATGCACGTATTGTCTTGGCTTCAGGCCCTTGCAAGCACATCAGGCGTGGATTCGTGCAGAGCATCCCTAAGTTGCCCGCTCATTCTTCAGCGTCGAATTGCACGACTGGTCAGGCGGCGATGAATTTGGTGCCAGTCCGTGGCATGGTCCAGCCTGTACAGACTTGACTTTCAAGACAGTTGCTCACGCTTTCGCGCCTGCGGCGCCGCGCGCTTCGCTTGCCTCCGGGGGAAAGCCCTGCGGCCTATCCCCGCCGCGCGATGCTTGGCGCCCCTGCAGTCCCCGAACCGGCGGGACCGGATCGGCCACGCCAGCGACGGTCGCACGCTATGGCGTGTCACTCTATTTCGCCACAGTCTCCAACTCCTGGCGCACCTGCACCAGAAGCTGATCGACCTGCTGCAGATCGTCGCCAGCATAGGCCAGCGTCAGCAGCGTGAGCGGGTGAATCTCCATGACCTCGCACAACTCGGCCAGCTTGTTCAAGGTCGGGCTTTTGAGGTCGCGCTCGAGCGTGCTCATGTAGGTGCGGCTGGACACGTCGGAGAACGCCTCCTGGCTCAATCCACGCGCTTTCCTGATGGTCTTTAGTGCCTCCGACAATGTATGTTTCGCTGCCAACCCTGGATCTCCCCAAAATCCAAGATGACAGCCGATTGCGCCCTATAGGACTACAATCTATAGTGTTCAACCATGCCCGCCTGCCGCTTTCGTGCTTTTACGGAAATCCGTATCTGCGGCTTCTCACAGAAGCGCAAAGCCGCATCCGTGCCTTTCCTCAAACCCGCCAATACGGTTCTGCGCTTTCACGCTTCGGCGGCTTTGTGCGAATGAGGGGGTATCCATGAACCGGTTCATCACCGAGGACGAGCGCAGGCAGTTGCTGGAGCACGGGGAGGCCCGCGCCGCTGGCCGGGCCGTCGACCCGCTGCCCGTGGTGCGGCTGTTCACGCCGGATGCACACGCCACCTGGCTGCTGGTGTCGCTCGACCCCGCCGACGGCGATACGGCCCATGGCCTGATCGACTTGGGGATCGGTATGCCCGAGCTGGGCGAGATCAAGCTGTCCGACCTCGCATCCATCGTTGGGCCGAGCAAACAGCCCGTGATGCGGGACCGGTATTTCCGGGCGGTGCATCCGTTGTCGGAGTACCTGCGGCTGGCCCAGGAGAACGGTTCCGTCCTCGATTGAGCCGTTCGCACCACGGCCAAGCCGGGCGCATTGAGACTATTTTGGTCTTGTCTCAGACCCATCAGGTCTTAGTCCGCACTGTTGCACCAAACCGGTGCCATCGTGACGCAAACGGTCATGATGCCGGCCGTGGCATCGGGCACGGTGGATATCGCAGGAGGCGCGCATGTTCTCGCGCGCCACCGTCGCATTCAGACGATCCACGCAATCCATCGGATGCTTTTCGTCTTGACACGCAAGTTACTAATCTACCAGCTTATTCACGATTGGATGCTAGTTCGATGCGGTGACGTTTGCGTGTGACACCGGTGAAGACGGTCCTGCTCTACGGGAGCTTCCGTCATGGCCGAACCGCACCACCTCGCGCACTGGTATCCGACCGCCGCCTACCTCTACGTGCTGTGCCTGGACACACTGGCGCTGGCCTGGGAGTATCTGCGCCGCCATCCCGACTACCGGCTCGACTGGCTTCGCCGTACGCGCCGCCCCGATGCTGCGCATCATTGGGGCTTGCGTTTGCTGGAGGACCCGACCCTGGATGCGCGTGACGCGCATCCGGCCTGGCTTCCCGGCCATGAGGCCGTGGTGCAGCTTCACCCGGATGCCGACCCGCCTCCGGATGCCTCTGCCTTCGCCTTCTGGCGCATCCCTGGCCACAAGCAACTGCTGCACGACGGCAAGGGTCTGGCGCTGATCGCGCACAGTCCCGGCCTCTGCCAGCGCTATGCGCTAGCGCCTGGCCTGGAGGACGGCATGGCCGTGGCCCACGCCTATCGTGGCCGTCGCGCCGCCCCTGTGGCCCCCATGCCTGGTACGCCTGCGTCAATGGCTCGGCCCAGGCCGCCCCCTGCTGCGCTGCTGGAGCTGCACACCTTGCAGGCGCTCGACGCCACCCAGGCGGGCGCGTCTTTGCGCGACGTGGCCGAGGGCTTGTTCGGTGCGGACGCCGCGGCCGGCTGGTACAGCGACGGCGGCCTGCGCTCCAAGGTGCGCCGCCTGGTGCGGCGCGGCGATGCGCTGATGCGCGGCGGCTACCGCCACCTAGCACAGCTCGCGCCGCTTGAGAAGGGTCGTTTTGAAGGCAACGCAAAACGACCCTGAGCACGAGGGCTTCGTTTTCTGAGACTGCCTCCATCCGGTTGCGCTGTGTGGCCGGAGCCCTGATATCGATGGAGGTTCTCACCATGCGTCCTGCTCCCTTGCGGCCTGCCGCCGCACCCGCAGCTACCCCGGCCACTGCTGCACAGCCGCAGCGTTATCTCACCAACGACGAGGCTGCCGACTACCTGCGGCTGTCGCCGCGCACGCTGGAAAAGCAGCGTGTGCTCGGTGGCGGCCCCAAGTTCCGCAAGTTCGGCCGCCGCGTCATGTACGCCGTGGCCGACCTCGATGCCTGGGCTGCCGAGCGCAGCTTCGAGAGCACGTCCGATCCCGAATACGCCGAGCAGCACTCGGCGGACAGCCGTGCGCGCTGATCACTGGCGCGCGGGTGGTCTTCGCCATGTCCAGCCCTGCGCTGCCCATGCGGCAGCGGCCGATGCAGGAGCGCGAACAGCTCGATCTGTTCCGCGCTTTGCCGGGCGACATGGCGCCGCGCGACAGCCAGGATCTGATGGCCTTTCCGTTCTTCTCGCTGGCGAAGTCGCGGCGCACGGCGCCGATCGACTTTCGCGCCAGCGGCATCACGATCCGCGTGGAGGGCACGCAGGAGCACGGCATTGCCACGATCTGGGATGCCGACGTGCTGATCTGGGCGGCCAGCCAGATCGTGGAAGCGCGCGACGCGGGCTTGCGCCCGTCGCGATTGATGCAGGCCACGCCCTACGAGATCCTGCGCTTCATCGGGCGCGGCACGTCGCTGCGCGACTACCAGCGCCTGAAGGCAGCCCTGGATCGCTTGCAATCGACCACGGTGGCCACGTCGATCCGCGAGGCGACTGGGCGGCGCCTGCACCGCTTCTCGTGGATCAACGAGTGGAAGGAGCTGGTCAATGCCAAGGGCACGCCCTTGGGACTGGAGCTGATCCTGCCGGACTGGTTCTATGCCGGAGTCATGGATGCCGCGCTGGTGCTGACCATCGACCCGGCGTATTTCCGGCTCACTGGGGGCATCGAGCGATGGCTGTACCGGCTGGTGCGCAAGCACGGCGGGCGCCAGCCGGGCGGCTGGCAATTCGATTTCCGGCACCTGTATCGAAAATCTGGCAGCGCCACGCGCTTCTCGGACTTCGCCTACGACCTGCGCGCGCTGGTCGCGCGGCAGTCGATGCCCGGCTACGTCCTGGGCATCGAGCGGATGCCGGACAACGGCACCGAGCTGCTGACTTTTCGGCCCGTGCCGTCCACGGCACGGGGATAAACGGTGTGCGGCCTGTGGACGGACTCGTGCTATCAGGAGTGCGAGGTATCGTGCTATCGGGAGTACGGCTATCGTGCTATCAGGAGTACGGGTCGGCCGCAAATCCAATAGCGGCGCGGGTTTCGGTCTCCCTTAACTTCCCTAACTTAAATGCTCTAACTGTTAGTAGCAGCGCCGCACCACGGTGGACAACCACCGAATCAGCCGACGAAAGGCACCACGCGCAGCAGCAACAGCCGGGCTTCCTAGCAGGGAGGGCCAGGCCATGATCGTCGCCCTGCTCAACCAGAAAGGCGGCGTGGGCAAGACCACGCTCGCCACTCACATCGCTGGCGAGCTGGCGATGCGTGGGCAGTCGGTCATCCTGCTGGATGCCGACCCGCAGGGCTCCGCGCTGGACTGGACGCAGCGCCGCAGCCAGCAAGGTTTGCCAAGGCTGTTCAGCGCCGTGGGCCTCGCACGCGAAACGCTGCACCAGGAAGCGCCAGAACTCGCCAGGCGAGCCGATCACGTCGTCATCGACGGGCCGCCCAGGATCGCCGCCTTGGCGCGCTCCGCGCTGCTGGCGGCCAAGCGCGTGCTGATCCCCGTGCAACCCAGCCCGTATGACTTGTGGGCCAGCGCGGAGATGGTGGCGCTGATCCGCGAGGCGCAGGTGTTCCGGCCCGCGCTGCGCGCCGCCTTCGTCATCAATCGGCGCGTCAGTACCACCGTGATCGGGCGCGAAGCGCGCCAGGCGCTGGCCGACCAGCCGCTTCCTGCGCTCCGCGCGGAAGTGCATCAGCGCATCGTGTTCGCCGACAGCGTGGCCGCCGGCCGGCTCGCACGCGAGACGGCGCCTGGCAGCGCCGCTGCGCGCGAAATCACCGCGCTGGTGGACGAACTGCTGCGGTGGCCGTCATGAGCAGTCCCGCCAGCAAGCGCACGGGCAAGCGCGTGGGCATCGGCGCGCGCCCGCCCGCGAATCCGCACGCCGAGGCGTGGATTCGCCAGGGCAGCGCCGATGACCTCCAGAGAGGCGACCTCTACACAGCCCGCCTGACTCTCGACATCACGCCCGCCATGCGGTCGCGCATCAAGGTATCGGCTTTCACGCAAGGCGTGACGGTGGCCGATCTGCTGCGCGCGCTGCTGGAGCGCGAATTCCCGGAGAAGTCTTCATGAACACACCCATCTCGACAGCTTCGACTGCATCGGCGCCGCCGTCCATCCCGCCTATCGGCAGGGCCAACGGCGTGCCGCTGACGCGCGTTGCGCTCGCGTACATCGATCAGCGCTTCGACCTCTACCTGCGCTTCGGTGATCCTGCTCGCATCATCCGGTTCGACCGCTGGCGCCGCTGCGCGGTGTTCACGCCGAACGTGGTTCTCTGCCGCATCCGCTGGCAGGCCAACGACTACGGCACGATCCGCTGGCAGCTCATGGTGATGCAGGCGTGCATGCCGATGGATGGCGCGCAGCGCATCCCCGGCGTGCAACCAGGCGCACGCCTCTTGCTGCACGCCGAGGGTGAGCAATCGGTGCGTGCCGTGCTGGAACGCATCGACGCCATCGAGGCGCGGGGCATCGCGCCTGCTGGCGCTTCGCCCGCGTACTGGCGCACGCTGGGCAACCGGCTCGCGGCGCGCTTGCCGCTGCCCGAGTACACCGCCGAGCGGCATGCCGCCTGGCTGGCCGGGAGGGCGCTGTCATGACGGTCACAACAGCATCACTTTCTCGCTCGCCAGCGCACTCACGTTTGCGCGCTCGCCTCGTGCTGACAGGCCTGTCCGCCTGCGGCCTCGCTGCGCTGGCCTCGGCGTCCTTCGTGCACCCGCTGCCGCGCTTGACCTACAACCCGTCCGATAGCGTGGCGGTCGGCTGGTATCGCGTCGATCCGCTAGACCATCGCACCAACTCGTCGCCACGTCCGCTGCCACCTTCATTGCGCGTGGGCAGCATCGTGCTGGTTCCGTTGCCTGCCGAGGCCGCCGCCATCGCTGCGCAGCGCGGCTACCTGCCGACGCGCATCCCGTTGCTCAAGCGCGTGGGCGCGGTCGCGCCGCAGGAGGTGTGCGTCACAGGGGGCAGAGTCCGCATCGACGGTGTGCCTTCGGCCGCCGTGCTCCCTGCTGATCGGCTGGGCCGTCCACTGCCGTCCTGGCAGCAGTGCCGCCGGCTTCGGCCTGGCGAGCTGTTCCTGCTTAGTGTCATCAATCCGGCATCGTTCGATAGCCGGTATTTCGGGCCAGTCAGCGCAGCAGCCGTTATCGGCGTTGCGCATCCGGTCTGGCTGGAGTCGCGCCCATGATGGCCGCCGGTTCGCTGCACGTCGCCGTGCATCTCATCGTGCCATCGAGCGTGTCGTTCCGCTGTTCGTCGCCGTGTCGTCGCGCATGCAGTGCGTGTGCATTCGCACCGCACTTCGCGCTGTCTCAGGCGCAGCCGTCCCACGTGCAGGCGTATTGCCTCGAACACGGCTGGCCTGCGGCCATCGCCGTGTTCGCCGGTGCGCTGGCTGCTGGTGCAGCCTTGCCACCGGGCCGCAATTGCCGGGAGCGGATGCGGGAGGCAAATGCGGAAGGCAAGACAAAAGGGTTCGGCACCTGTCGGCCCGCAAAGCCAGTCTGCACATGGGGGTGGCGCGACACGCAGCAGCTTCGCCACCGTGCCGCGTGGGGCGCGAAGCCCGCGCCGATGCGGGCATGTCCGCGTGCTTCGCACGCCCGGACACGCCAGAACTTGCAAGGAGCACAGCCATGACCGACCGTCGCGACGACGATTTCCGCATCCGTCCCAGCGCCCCGAAGAACCGGGGCCAGAGCTTCGTCTCCAAGGTACTCAAGCAGGCGGGCAAGGCCAGCAGCGGCAAGTCGGCGGTGCGCCGTCCTGGTGGCAGTAGCAAGAGTGCCGGCTCCGGCCAGCGGCCCGGCTCACGCTTGGGACGCGGCCACACGGCGGCGCGCTTCGCGGGGGCGAAGCTCACGTCCATGTCGCGGCGTGTGACCATCAAGACGCTGCTGCTCAATCAGCACCGAACCAGCCCGCAGTCGCTTGCCAAGCACCTGCGCTATATCGAGCGCGATGGTGTGGGCCGCGATGGCGAGTCGGGCCAAGCCTACGGGCCGCAGACCGATGCCGCCGACCTCGATGCGTTCAAGGAACGCTGCGCCGACGACCGGCATCACTTCCGCTTTATCCTTTCGCCCGAAGATGGCGCGGAGCTGGAAGACCTGCGCACCTATACCCGGCACCTCATGGGTCGCATGGAGGCCGACCTTGGCACGGGCCTCGATTGGGTGGCCGTCAATCACTGGAACACCGACAACCCGCACACGCACATCGTCGTGCGCGGGCGCGACGACACCGGCAAAGACCTCATCATCGCGGGCGACTACATCGCCGATGGGTTCCGCCATCGCGCCGCCGAACTGGCGACCGAATGGCTGGGGCCACGCACCGAGCTGGAGATCCAGCAGACCTTGCGGCGCGAGGTGGATCAGGAGCGGTGGACGAGCCTGGATCGCACCTTGAAGCGCGAGGCCGGCGACGATGGCATGGTGCATGTCGAACGGCTCAACGAACCCCGACTGCAACGCCAGCGTCTGCTGCTGATCGGCAGGTTGCAGCGTTTGCAGCGCCTGGGCCTGGCCGACGAGGCCCAGCCCGGCACGTGGACCGTCCACAACGATGCGGAAAAGACCCTGCGCGCCCTGGGCGAGCGCGGCGACATCATCCGCACCATGCAGCGGGCCATGCGCGGCGAGCCGCGCGAACTGGCGGTGTTCGAGCCTGGGGACGATGGCCGAACCATCCTCGGCCGCGTGGCCGCGAAGGGGCTGGCCGACGAACTGCACGACCGGGGCTATCTGGTCATCGACGGCGTGGACGGCAAGGCCCACTACGTTGCGCTCAACGCCCGCGACGAGCTGGCGAACTATCCGACCGGCGCCGTGGTGGAGGCAAGGAGATCGGCTGACGTGCGCGCGGCCGACAAGAACATCGCCGCGTTGGCGAGCGATGGCCTGTACCGCACCGACCACCACCTTGCCATCGCGCAGGGTCAGGCCGTGCCCGGCCGCGATCCGCAGGAAGTGGTCGCGTCCCACGTCCGCCGGCTGGAAGCCTTGCGCCGTGCCGGTATCGTGGAACGGGTGGCCGAGGGGCTATGGAAGGTGCCGGACGACCTGCCCGAGCAGGGCCGTCGCTACGATGCGCAGCGCCTGGGCGGCGTGGCGGTGGAGCTGAAATCGCACCTGCCCATCGAGCGGCAGGCCCGCGTGATCGGAGCCACCTGGCTCGACCAGCAGTTGATCGGCGGCGGCTCGGGCCTGGGCAACCTGGGCTTTGGCAGCGAGGTCAACCAGGCGATGCAGCAGCGCGCCGAATTCCTGGCCGAACAGGGGCTGGCAGAGCGGCGCGGGCAGCGCGTAATCCTCGCGCGCAATCTATTGGCGACACTACGCGATCGGGATGTGATTCGGGCTGCCAAGGATATTGCCACCGAAACCGGGCTGGAACACCGTCTGGCGGCCGATGGCCAGCGCGTGACCGGCATCTACCGGCGCAGCCTCATGCTCGCCAGTGGCCGCTTTGCCATGCTCGATGATGGTATGGGGTTCAGCTTGGTGCCATGGACGCCGGTCATCGAACAACGACTCGGCATGCTGATTTCTGGGCAGGTACATGGTGGCACCCTATCCTGGCAAATCCGACGGCAGCAGGGTTTATCCGTTACCTGACGCCAGCAGCGATTGAGCACCTACCGACCGGATGCGTCTACAGCCGTTCAGCGTCCGGCAAACTGCGGGACTCGCTTTGCGACGAACGCGTGAACCGCTTCCAGCGAATCTGTGGTTTTCGAGGCTCGATTCATTTCGGCCGCCTCCAGCCTCAATGAGGTCGCCAGATCACTCTCGAAGGCAGCGAGTTGCAGGCGCTTGGCGCCCGCATAACCTTGCGTTGGTCCGACCGAAAATTGCACCGCCATACGCCGCGCTTCGCCCAGCAGGCTCTCGCCAGGAACCACTTTCTCGACCAATCCCCAGGCCAAGGCCTCGTCCGAACTGACTACGCGATTGGTCAAGATCATGTCTCGTGCGCGTCGTCCACCCACTGCGCGTGGAAGTAGCCAGCTGATGCCGAAATCCCCCGCGTATCCGAGGCCGGTATGGGCCGCCACAAACTTCGTCCCACTTGCGGCAATCAGGTAGTCAGAAGGCCAAGGCAAGCCCGAGACCGCCTCCGGCTACCGCGCCTTGTACGGCGCAGACTACCGGGAACGGCAGGCTGGCGAATTGAGGAATCATGCTTTCGGCCACTCTCAGTTCGTCATCGACCAAGGTAGACAACGCATCGCCTGCGGCCACCATTTCTTCGATGTCGCCTCCGCAACTGAACATCCGGCCCTCGCCGCGCAGCGGCAAAGCTCGGATCGAGCCATCGCGTTCGACATCTGCAATGACACCAGCGAGCACGTTTACGACCGACGTGCTCAACGCATTCATTTTTTTGGCGAGTTGAGTGTTATGGTCGCGACGGCACCATTCTTTTCGAGAATTACCGGATTTCCAGGCATGCTGACGTTCCCTGATTGATCAAAATTTCAGCGTCAGCGTCAGCGTCAGCGCGGCGCCATGCGAATGGCACCATCCACACGAATGGACTCGGCATTCATGTAGCCGCAAGTAACGAGAAACTCGACGGCCTGCGCGAATTCATCGGGGTCGCCTAAACGCTTGGGGAAGGGCACGCTGGCCGCCAGCGCCTGTTTGACGTTGTCCGGCAGACCCAGCAGCAACGGTGTACCGAAGATCCCCGGCATGATGGTGTTGATCCGGATCCCTTCGTCCATCATGTCGCGCGCGATTGGCAGGGTCATGCCCACGATGGCTGCCTTGCTGGCCGCATAGCTGGCCTGGCCGACCTGGCCGTCCTGCGCGGCGGCCGAAGCAGTGTTGACGATGGCGCCGCGGTCGCCATCGGCCAGCGGCGCGAGCGTCAACATGCCCGCAGCTGACTTGGCGATGCAGCGGAAGGTGCCCACCAGGTTGATCTGAATGATGCGATTGAAACGATCTGCCGCGCATGGGCGGATTTCGCCGGTTTTCTTGTCGCGGCTGACAGTCTTGACGGCATCGGCAGTGCCGGCGCAGTTGACCAGAATGCGTTCCTGCCCAATGGCCGCGCGGGCCTTGGCGAAGGCGGCGTCCACCTGCTCCTCGGACATCACGTCCACATTGCAGTAAACGCCGCCGAGTTCGCTAGCCAACGCCTGGCCGACGGTTTCGTTCATGTCGAAGATGGCGACTTTGACGCCATGGCTGGCCAAACGCCGGGCCGTGGCGGCTCCCAGGCCGGAAGCGCCCCCGGTGATGACGGCAGAGATGTCGGAGTTCAGTTGCATGGTTTTTCCTCGATGGGTGAGAAACAGGCGTTATTGGCCGGTAAAGTTGGGTGTGCGCTTGCCTAGGAATGCCGCTTGCCCTTCCAGGTTGTCGGCCGAACGCAAAGCGACGAGGAAATTGCGCTTCTCATGCTCCAGGCCTTGCGCGAGCGGAGTCTCAAAGCTGGCCAGTGCCGCATCTTTCGCCAGCGCCACGGCCAGCGGCGAATTGGCTGCAATCCGGTTGGCCATCGCCAACGCCGTCGGCAGGGCCTGGCCATCAGCCGTCACTTCGGCGACCATGCCTGCATCGCAAGCCTTGCGGGCGTCGATGAAATCGCCGGTCAGCAACAGGGCCATGGCCTTGGACTTACCGATAGCGTGGATCAGGCGCTGCGTGCCCCCGGCACCCGGAATGGCGCCCAGCTTGACTTCCGGCACACCAAAATTGGCAGACTCGCCAGCGATCGCGATGTCGCAGGCCAGCGCTAATTCTGTGCCGCCGCCCAGCGCGAGCTTTTCCACCGCTGCGATGACGGGCTTGGGGAAGCGCTCCAGTTCCGACCAAAAGTGGCCGCCTGCTGCCGCACGATCGCCCAGCAGTGGCTCGGCGCGCAGCGCATCGAAGGCCGTGATGTCGGCCCCGGCGCAGAACACGCCCTCGGCGCCGGTGATGATGACCGCGCGCACGGTATCGTCGTCGCGCAGTTGCACAAGCTGCGCACGCAGGCCATCGAATACCGCGCGGTTCAAGCTGTTCTTCGCGCGCGGGCGGTTGATGGTCAAGGTGGCGATGGCGCCATCGCGGCTGACGAGCACTTCGCTGGCTTCGCTCATGGTGGCCCCGCTCATCCAAGCCGCTCGATGATGGTGGTGTTGGCCGTGCCCGAGGCCTCGCAAATCGTCTGCAGGCCATAGCGGCCGCCCCGGCGCTCCAGCTCGCACAGCAGGTCAGTGAGCATGCGCGCGCCGGTAGAGCCCAGCGGATGGCCGATGGCTATCGAGCCGCCGTTGACGTTGAGGCGGTCGTCCAGGATGCCGAACTCCTGCTGAAACATCAGCGGCACGCCGCCGAAGGCCTCGTTGACTTCGAACAGATCGATATCGTCGAGGGTCAGACCCGATTCCTTCAGTGCCTTGCGGGTGGCGTCGAGCACGGCGGTGAACTGGATCACCGGGTCGGCGGCTGCCACGGCGGTGCTGACGAAGCGCGCACGCGGCTTCAGGCCGTATTGCTTGGCGTAGGCACGGCTGGCGATCAGCAGCGCGGCGGCACCGTCGCTGATCTGCGATGAGTTGGCGGCCGTGGTGGCGCCGTCGGCGGCAAACACGGCTTTCAGCGTGGCCATCTTCTCGGGGTTGGGGTCCGCGCGCACGCCCTCGTCGGCGGCGACGATCGGGCTGTCCGGATCAGCCGGATCCTCGGTCAGCCGCACCAGTTGATCCCTGACGCGGCCAGCCTGCGAGGCCTCGGTGGCCCGCCGATGGCTACGCACGGCGAAGGCATCCAAGGCCTCGCGCGTGAGACCGAAGCGCTTGTTCATCAACTCCGAGGAAGCGCCCTGCGGTATCAGCGGGTTGTCCTGGTAGCGCGCCAGTTCGCTCGGGCTGTATTGCGAGCCCAGCGGCGCGCCGGGCTTGAACGACGGCGGCATGGGGGCCTGCGACATCGACTCGACCCCGGCACCGATGACCAGTTGGTAAGCGCCCGCCCGGATGCCATGCACGGCAAAGCTCACCGCCTGCTGGCCCGACCCGCATTGCCGATCGACCGTCACCGCCGGCACGGATTCGGGCAGCCCCGCCGCCAATACGGCATGACGGCCCAGGTTGCCGTGCTGCTGGTCCCACTGCAGCACGCAGCCGACGATCACATCGTCCAGATCGGCCGGGTTGATGCCGGAGTGCTCGACCAGTTGGCGCAGCGTCTCGCCCAACAAATCGACGGGATGCCATTTCTGCAGGCGCCCGCCGCGCTTGCCCACGGGGGTGCGCAGCGCACCGACGATGACGGGTTCATGGTCATTCATGTTGTTCTCCTGGTTCAAAAGGTTGGCTCACTCGGCGTAGCGGCCCGCATGCTCGGCGCGGATGCGCTTCTTGTCGAGCTTGCCGACGCTGGTCTTGGGGATGGCTTCGACGAACAGGACCTGATCCGGCCACTGCCACTTGGCGAAGGCGCTGCCCAGGTACTCCTTCAGTTGTTCCTGGGTCGCCTGCTGGTCGGGCTTGAGCACCACCAGGGCTAGTGGCCGTTCCTGCCACTTCGAATGCGGAACGCCGACCACGGCGGCGTCGCGCACGGCGGGGTGGCCCATGAGCAGGTTTTCCATGTCGATGGAAGAAATCCATTCGCCGCCGCTCTTGATCACGTCCTTGATGCGGTCGGTAACTTTGAGGTAACCGTTCTCGTCCACCGTTCCGACATCGCCCGAGCGCCACCAGCCGTCTTCCAGGAAACGGTCTGCGGAATCAGGCATGTCGTGGTATCTGGCCGTGATCCAGGGGCCGCGCACGCAAATCTCGCCCGCTGACTTTCCGTCGTGCGGCAAGTCCTTGTCGTCGGCATCGAGGATGCGAATATCCACCCCGGTCAGCACCAGACCCTGCTTGCGCTTGAGGTTCCACTTCTCTTCCTCGGTCAAGCGCTTCTTGAGCGTGGACTTGAGGCGGTTCATCGTCACCAGCGTCGTGGCTTCGGTGGCGCCGTAGGCGTGCACCACCTCAGCACCCGTGAGGTCGTAGAAACCGATCATCATCGACAGCGGCGGCTCGGAGGCGCCAGACAGCATGCGCATGCGGCTGAAGTCCGGCTTGACCTGCATCGTCTCGATGTACTGCAGCATGGGCTGGAAGATGGCCGGTGCGCCGTTGGTGATGGTCACACCCTCAGCGATCATGGCGTCAACCAGCGGCTTGGTGTCTTCGGCAGCGTAGCGGCCCGGCAGCACGATCTTGTCGGCCAGCAGCGTGGCGGCCTGTGGCAGGCCCCAGCACTGCCCGTGGAACATGGGCGTGATGAGCATGACGCAGTCGTCCAGCGTCATGCCCAGATTGGTGGCCATGGCCGTGGAGTGCAGATAGATGCCGCGGTGCGAGTAGTACACGCCCTTGGGCTTGCCTGTGGTGCCGGTGGTATAGCAGGCGCTGTAGGCCGAGGTTTCGTCGATCTCGGGCCAGTCGATCTTCGTGTCGGCGGCGGCCAGCAGGTCTTCGTAGTGCAGCAGCGGTTTCAGCGTGGTCTTGATCTGGTCCAGCGGCTTGTCGGTCATGACAATCCAGCCCTTGATCTGGGGCGAATTCGCTGCGACGGATTCGGCAAGGGGTAGCAATGACTCGTCTACGCAAACGTAGGACACCTTGCTGTGGTCGACCACGTAGCCCAGGTCCTCTGGGCCCAGGCGCAGATTCATCTGCAACATGACAGCACCCAGGCCGGGAATAGACCAGTACAGCTCGAAGTGACGTCGGCTGTTCCAGTCCAGGATGCCGACCCGGTCGCCGGGCTCGACACCGAGCGCGCGCAGTGCATTGGCGCTGCGGCAGATGCGCGCGTAGCAGTCCGCGTAGGTGTAGCGATCCCAGCCGCCATCGGGTGTGCGGTAGACGATCTCCTGGTCCCCATGGGTGCGCGCGGCGTGCCGGATCAGCGTCGTGGTGTTGAGCTGGCGGTCGTTGCCCGTGGTGGACGGGCAGCCGCGGACGATGTGGGTGGTAGCAGTCATTTCTTTGTCTCCTGGGTGGTGGTTGCGTTGAGTGCCTGGAACCGTGGGGCCGAGGCCGCTTCGATGGCGCCGAAAGAGGTGGTCTGGTAGATGCCCCGTGCCGCGTTGTGCGGATGCCGCACTGCCTCGGCCAGGCTGAGCACGGGTGCAAAGCAGGCGTCGCTGCCTTCAAGCAGCGCGCACCAGTGCGCCTGGGGCTGGGTGCGGATGAGGGCCGCGATGCGCTCCTTCAACGCTGGCCACGCCGCCGTGTCGTACTGGTCTGCAGGGTTCACGTCCGCCAGGCCCAACTTGGACAACAGCAATGCGTAGAACGGCGGCTCGATCGCGCCGAGGCTGATGAAGCCGCCGTCGGCGCAGACGTACACGTCATAGAACGGCGAATCGTGGAACGGGCTCGGCTGTGCGCCGTCGATCTGCCCGTTGGCGCGAATCCAGTGCACCAGCGTGCCCAGCATGGCCACGATGTCCACGATGGCTGCGTCCACAACCCGGCCACGGCCGGTGGCCCGTGCATCGACCAGCGCGCAGGCGATGCCAAAAGCCATGCCTAGCGCCCCGGCACCGTCCCCGAGTACCGAGGGCGGCACGATGGGCGCCTGCCCCCTGTGCGCCGACAGCGACAGCAGGCCCGTCAGCGCGACGTAGTTCAGGTCGTGGCCCGCGGCGTGGGCAAGTGGCCCGTCCTGGCCCCAGCCCGTCATCCGGCCATAGACCAGCCGGGGATTGAGCGCCGCGCAATCTGCGGGGCCGAAGCCCAGCCGCTCCATCACCCTTGGGCGAAAGCCTTCGATCAGAGCGTCGGCCTGGGCAATCAGTTCCAGTGCGCGCGCCTTGCCACCGGGCGACTTCAGGTCGATGACCTCGACCTTCTTGCCGCGGTGCAGCGGGTTCTCCACCGCCCCGCCCAGCCGCTGCGCCCCAGCAGCCTGCTCGGCCCGTGCCAGCGCGATCACCTCGGCGCCCATGTCGACCAGCATCCTGGCGGCCAGAGGGCCTGGACCGATGCCCTCAAACTCCACCACACGGACGCCGTGCAGAGGCAACTGCAGCGTGTGCGGCATGTTCACAGCTTCCTCGAAACCAGGTCTTTCAGGACCTCGTTGGCGCCGCCGTAGATCTTCTGCACTCGCGAAGCGGCATACATCCGCGCGATCGGATACTCGGCCATGTAGCCGTAGCCGCCGAACAATTGGAGACACTCGTCCACCACGCGGCACTGCTGTTCGGTGCACCACCACTTGGCCATGTAGGCGGCCTCGTTGTCGAGTGTGCCGTCCAGCAGTCTCTGTGTACAGTCGTTGACGAAGCTGCGCACCACATGCGCGATGGTCGCCATCTCGGCCAGCTTTTGGCGCGTTGTCTGCATGTCGAACAGAGGCGCACCGAATATCTTGCGCTGCTTCGTGTATTCGATGGTGAGCTCCAACGCCCGGTCGATGACGGCCGCCGCCGGCACTGCAATGACCATGCGCTCGTAGGGCAGCGCGCCCATCAGTTGCCCAAAGCCTTGGCCTTCAACGCTCCCCAGCAGTTGGTCGGCTGGAACGCGCACGCTGTCGAAGAAGAGCTCCGCCGTGTCCGAGGCCTGCATGCCAATCTTTTCAAGCAGGCGGCCCACACGAAAGCCTGGCAGGTTCTCGGTCTCCAGTACGAACAGCGACACCCCTTTGCTGCCCGCGCCACTGGTGCGCGCCGCGACGATCAGCAGGTTTCCGGTGAAGCCGTTGGTGATGAAGGTCTTGGCGCCGTCGATCACGTAGTAGTCGCCGTCGCGCCGGGCCCGGGTGGAGATGGCCTTCAGATCCGAGCCGCAGCCCGGCTCGGTCATCGCGATTGCGGCCAGCATCTCGCCGTTCGTCACCTTGGGCAGCCAGCGCTGCTTTTGCGCTTCGGTGCCAAAGTCCAGGATGTAATGCGAAGCGATGGTGTGCACCGCGATATTGACCGGCATCTCGGCCTTGGCCAGTTCGTCCTGCACCACCAGCTGGTAGGCGAGGCTGGCGCCGGCACCACCATAGGTCTCGGGCATCTCGGGCAGCAGAAAGCTCATCCCGCCGAACGGACGCCAGACCTCGCGCGGGATGTAGCCCTGGCGGCGCCATTCGTCGAGCCGGGGAGTGAATTCGGCGGCAACGTAGCGACGCACCTGCTCGCGAAAAGCGTCGATCTCGTGGTCCATCCAGGCGTGGCGATACAGCTGTGGCAGCATGGGCATGTCTCCTTGTATGTTGGCTTCTGACCCCGCACCGGGCGTTCCGCACAGCGCCACTGCCGAAGTGTTTTTGGGGATGCGACAATCGTAATAATTGGCCCCTGCAAGGGCGATAGCGGATTGCCTCAATCAACTGACAAATAACTTCTTTTGGCCCGCGCGACCGGCGTTGGCTCCTTCGATCACACGCAATGCTGCAACCCGTCTTCACCGCTCCTATCTTTGTCGTGCATGGCCTGCTGGACGGCGCGCGCGGCAAGGGGCTGGCCACGCAAGAATGGCTGAAGGGCGTGCTGGGGCGCGCCGGCATCAGCGAATCGCTGCTGGAGCTCGAGGATTCGCGCGTAACCGTGGAGCAGTTCAACGCGCTATTTATCGCTGTCAAGGACAGCCTGAACGACGAGTGCCTGGGCTACCTACATGAGCGACCCATGCGCCCGGGCAGCTTCGCGCTAATGGTGCGCAGCGCGTTCACTGCCCATTCGTTGTCATGCGCCCTGCGTCGCCTGAGCGAATCCTTCGCCCTGCTGCAGGACGACGTGACGCTGGTGCCCGTGACCGAGGGCGCGCTGGGGGGCTTCGCGCTGGAGATGCGCGGCGGCCCGGGCGCACATGCCGAATTCCTTCATGCACATCTGCTGCGCGTGTTCTGGCGCTTGTTGCTGTGGCTGCACGGCGGCCGGCTGGTGCCGCAGCGATTCGACTTCAATTTTGCGCTGCCGCTCCATGCGATGAGCTACGGGCGCATCTTTTCCGGTTCGCTGTGCTTCGGGCAGCCGCGCACGGCCGCCTGGTTCGACGCCGACGCCTTCAAACTGCCGGTGCGGCGCGATCGGGACGCGCTGCAGTCCTTTCTGCGCGCCACGCCGGGCAACGTGGTGGGGCCGCACCTGAACGAGCGCAGCGCCAGCGCGCGGGTCCGCATGGTGCTGCAGCTGGCCAACCCCGAATGGCCCGACCTGCCCGTCACCGCGCAGCGCCTGCATATGTCGGTGAGTGCGTTGCAGCGGCACCTGGCCACCGAGGGCACTTCCTTCCAGGCACTGAAGGACCAACTGCGGCGCGACATGGCGATCGTGCGCCTAACCAGCAGCGAAGCCTCGCTCATCGCCATCGCCGCCGACCTGGGCTTCACCGACAGCACCGCCTTCCAGCGCGCCTTCAAGGTCTGGACCGGCAGCGCGCCGGGAGCCTACCGCGCCCGCTCGCGTAGCCCGCAGCACCCTACATAGAGGCATTCGACCAATTCCGGCACGGCCACGAGGCTGTAGCCGACCACCGAGAAGATCGGCGCCTTCATAGCTGCCGGGTCTTGGCCCACATCGAGCGAGGCTTTCGTGCGCTCAAGAGACTGTTTGCAGCCCTGGCAGTTGCACCGACGGCAGCGCAGCGACAGGCTGCGCCAGGAAGCAGACGCTTTCCGTCAGCCTATCGAGGTCATTCGTCATTGCCACCGTTGAGGCTGACTTCTAAGCTTCCTAAGCTAAAACTGAGCTCGCACTGCATAGGAGTGATGGCTCTGCGCCATTAGGAGCAGCACTGCCAGAATGTAAATCAAGCATCATGACCCACGCAGCCCCGGCACTCTCGTATCCGTTCTCGGATCTCCCACTCCCTGGCCAAGCCACGGAAATCAAGCCTGGTGTGCTGTGGCTGCGCATGCCGCTGCCGTTTTCCCTGGATCACATCAACCTCTGGGCATTGAGCGACGGTCCTGGTTGGGCGGTCGTGGACACGGGCATTCGCAGCGTGGACGTCAGGAACGCGTGGCTCGCCTTGCTCGCTCCGCAGGGGCCGCTAGCCGGCCGACCCATCTCCCGTGTGATAGCGACGCACATGCACCCGGATCATGTGGGCATGGCGGGATGGTTGACACGTCGCTTCGAATGCGCGCTTTGGATGACACGAGACGAGTATTTGAGCTGTCGGGTGATGCTTGCCGATACGGGGCGGGAAGCGCCAGTCGATGGCGTTCGCTTCTATCGGAGGGCCGGATGGAGCGACACCGAGGTGGATGAGTACCGCACCCGGTTCGGTGACTTCGGTAAAATGATCCATCCATTGCCTGACAGCTTTGTGCGGCTCACGGATGGCCAGATGTTGCGGATCGGGGACCAGGAATGGGAAGTCATCGTCGGCACAGGACATTCCCCCGAGCACGCGTGCTTCTACTCGCGCGAACTGGATTTGCTGATATCGGGGGATCAGGTTCTTCCCAGGATCAGTTCCAATACCTCCGTGTACGCCACCGAGCCGCATGCGAATCCTCTGCAGGGCTGGCTCGATTCCATCGACCGGTTGATGCAACGCGTACCTGGGAGCGCCCTGATTCTGCCTGCCCACAACGAACCTTTCCATGGCCTGCACCTACGGTTGGAGCAACTGCGTGCGAGCACCGTCAGAGGCACCGACCGCGTCAGGCAACAACTTGCGCAGCCTCTGAGGGTCATCGACCTGGTTCGCGCCCTGTACCGTTCGTCCATTGTTGCGGAGCAAATGCACCTCAACCTCTCGACCGGAGAGACGCTCGCCCACCTAAACTATCTCGACCAGCGTGCGGAAATCGTGTCTGCAGAAGACGAAGACGGCGCAATGCGCTATCGGCTCGCCTGATGCACTAATTTGCCCTCAAGGATATAGAAGTAACCCAATCAAGCCTGTCATTGACTGGGTTCTTTGCTGATGTGTTTCGAGAGCAATGAGTCCTTGCACCAGCGCGTCGTGTACGGCCTCCAGTTCTTTGAACACCGTGTTGGCAAACCAATCCTGGCACGGCACCTTCCACAGATGCTCGACCGGGTTCAGCTCAAGGCTGGCAGAAACTCTAGGCGCATATTCTGTGGCACATCCAAGTGACCCGCGATGTGCCAACCCGCCTGATCCATGACCATCATGATGAAATCGACGGCATGGCGTCGCGCCATCTCGGCCAGGAACACCTGCATCGTCTCAGCGTTGGCCCAGGGCAGCACCAGAGAGTCAATCACGCCATCGTGCGTGCTGACGGCGGCGAAGGCCGTACAGGGTCTGGCGTTGAGGCGTGCGCCGACGATGGGGCGCGAGCCCCTGGGCACCCAACACTGCCGGGGTGTTCCCAGCAGGCAGAAGCGCCCTTCGTGCTGGAATATCAGCCGCACGCGGCGACCATATTCAGCTTGACGCCTGACCTCTTGGCGCACTTGAACAGTGCTCTCAGAAAGGGGCCGTTTGTCATTCGATCGGGGCGCTTCGTCATCGCGGCTCGCAGCACCGGCACCTAGGATTCCTTGTGTGCGCTGGACGACATGTAGCGGAGCGGCGATGACCGCCGCCCCACGATCCAGAGCCTAACTCAAAGGAGACAAACACGTGTGCCAAATCGACATGCAGAAGCTCGCCGACGACGCTCGCTTTAACCGCTTTCATGCCAAGGTGCTTCTGTGGTGCCTGTTGATTCTCATCATCGACGGCTATGACATCGCCGTGGTGGGCATCGCCCTGCCGTCCATCATGCAGCAGATGGGCGTGAACGCATCGACTGCCGGTTTCATGGCCAGTTCGGCCCTGTTCGGCATGATGTTCGGCGCCATGGTTCTGGGCACGCTGTCCGACCGGATTGGTCGGCGCTGGGCCCTCTCCATTGGCGTCATGCTGTTCAGCGTGTTCACCGCGGCCGCCGGATTCACCAAGGATCCCATCAGCTTCAGCGTGGTGCGCTTCATCGCGGGCCTGGGGATTGGCGGTGTGCTGCCGGTCATCGTGGCACAGATGGTCGAGTACTCGCCCAAGAAGATCCGCAGCCTGATGACGGCGCTGATGACTTCGGGCTACGCACTGGGCGGCATCCTGGCCGCGGTGCTCGGCAAGCAGCTGATCGGCGAGTACGGCTGGCAGGTCGTTTTCATCGCAGCGGGTGTGCCGGTCCTGCTGATTCCGTTCATCCTGAAGCTGGTGCCGGAATCAATGACCTACCTGATCTCGCGCAGCCGCAACGGCGAACTGGCCGAAGTGGCCCGTAATCTCCAGCCGGGAGTCAAGCACCCGGCGGACGCCCAGTTCGTCGTGCCCACCGCCGACCGCGTGGCGGGTGCGCCGGTCTCCCGGCTGTTCCAGGACGGGCGAGGCCCGAGCACGGTGCTGTTCTGGATCGCCTTCTTCTCGGGCCTGTTCATGGTCTATGCGCTCAGCAGCTGGCTGACCAAGCTGATGGCTATGGCTGGCTACAGCCTGGGGTCTGCCCTCAGCTTCGTGATCGCGCTGAACGTTGGCGCCATCATCGGTGCCGTGGGAGGCGGGTGGCTCGCCGACAAGTTCAACATCAAGTGGGTGCTGGTGGGGATGTATGCGCTGGGCGGCGTGCTGCTGTACCTGATGACGTTCCAGACCTCGACCGAGCTGCGTTATCTGATCATCGGCGCGGTCGGCGCCTGCACCACCGGCGCGCAATTGGTGGCCTATGCCTACTGCGGGCAGTTTTACCCGATGTCCATCCGCTCGACCGGCATCGGCATGGCCTCCGGCGTGGGGCGCCTGGGCGCGATCGCGGCGCCGCTGCTAATCGGCCAGATCGTTGCGCTTGAGCTGCCGCTGGAGCAGAACTTCCTGGTGATCGGGGCTTTCGGAATCATCGGCTCGATCGCTCTGGCGTTCATCAGGCATGGCGGCCCGGCGTCGGTGGGCCCGCAAGAGGCTGCACGCGAGTTGCGCCCGTCGCAACAGACGCCGCAAAACGCCTGATCGTAGCCATCAAGGAAATTCGCTGTGTCTGTCTACATAGCCCCCCTGCGCGAAATGCTGTTCGCCATGAAAGAGGTCGGCGGCCTGGACGCGATCTGCGCCCAGCCCGACCATGAAGAAACCACGCCCGACCTGGTCGAGGCCATCCTGCAGGAGGCGGCTAATTACGCCGCTGGCGTGCTGGATCCGCTCAACCGCCCCGGCGACGTGCAGGGCGCGCGCTGGCACGATGGTCGGGTCACGCCCGCCGACGGCTTTCGCGAAGCCTGGGCCAGCTTCTGCGAGAACGGCTGGAACGGCATGCCCGCTGCCACCGAATGGGGCGGCCAGGGCCTGCCCACGCTGGTCTCCACCGCCGTGCTGGAGATGTGGAAGTCGTCCAACCTCGCGTTCAGCCTGTGCCAGATGCTCACGCTGGGCGCGGTGGAGGCCATTGCGCACCATGGCAGCGACGCACTCCAGCGCCGCTTCCTGGCACCCATGGTCGAGGGCCGCTGGACGGGCACCATGAACCTCACCGAGCCCCAGGCCGGCTCTGACCTGGCCGCGCTGCGCAGCCGTGCCGTACACGAGGGCGACCACTACCGCGTCAGCGGCAACAAGATCTTCGTCACCTGGGGCGAGCACGACATGGCCGAGAACATCGTGCACCTGGTGCTGGCGCGCCTACCCGATGCGCCACCGGGGGTGAAAGGCATCTCGCTGTTCCTGTGCCCGAAGTACCTGGTCAACGACGATGGCACCCTGGGCGAACGCAACGACTTGGCCTGCACGTCGATTGAGCACAAGATGGGCATCCACGGCAGCCCCACGGCGTCGATGAGTTTTGGCGACAGCGGCGGCGCTATCGGCTACCTGGTCGGCGAGCCGCACCAGGGGCTGGCCTGCATGTTCACCATGATGAACCACGCGCGGCTGAACGTTGGCCTGGAAGGCGTGGGCATTTCCGAGCGCGCCTACCAGCGCGCACGCGCCTATGCGCTGGAGCGGGTGCAGGGCAAGCCGCTGATCAGCGGCAGCACCGCCATCGCAGGCCACCCGGACGTGCGGCGCATGCTGATGGACATGAAGGCCCGCACCGAGGCCATGCGCGCGCTGGCCTACTTCTGCGCCGGTCAGATGGACCGCGCCGCGGGCCACGCCGATGCGCAGGAGCGCGCGCAGGCGCAGGCCCTGGTCGGCCTGCTGATACCGGTGGTCAAAGGCTGGTGTACCGACAGCGCGCAGGGCATCACGTCCGACGGCGTGCAGGTGCATGGCGGCATGGGCTACGTCGAGGAAACCGGCGCCTCCCAGCACATGCGCGACGCGCGCATCACGACCATCTACGAAGGCACCACGGGCATCCAGGCCAACGACCTGATCGGCCGCAAGCTGGCACGCGAGGGCGGGCGCACGCTGAAGGCGCTGCTGGGCCGCATCGACGGCGATGCGCGCCGGTTGGTCGAATCGCCCGATGCAGTGCTGGCGCAGATCGGCCGCGCGTTGGCAGCCGCTGCCCAGGCGCTGGACGAAGCGGTCGACTGGCTGCTGGCCCACGACGGTCAACCCGCGCAGTGCGCGGCGGGCGCCGTGCCCTTCCTGCGGCTGGCGGGCACCGTGATCGGCGGCTGGCTGTCGGCGCGCATGGCCGAAGCCGCTACCGCGCAACTCGCGGCGGGCGCGGGCGATGCGGGCTTTCTCGGTACCAAGCGCGCCACAGCCAGCCATTACGCGGCGCATGTCCTGGTGCAGGCGCCGATGCTGCGCGACATCGTCACGGGCGGCGCCGCCAGCACGCTGGCCCTGGCGGACGATCAACTCTGAATGATCCTGAAAGGAAACCCTCCCATGAAAATCCTGGTTCCCGTCAAGCGGGTGGTTGACTACAACGTCAAGGTCCGCGTCAAGAGCGATGGCAGCGGCGTGGACATCGCCAATGTCAAGATGAGCATGAACCCCTTCGACGAGATTGCCGTCGAAGAGGCTGTGCGGCTCAGGGAGAAAGGCGCGGCAACGGAGATCGTCGCCGTCTCGTGCGGCGTGTCTCAATGCCAGGAGACGCTGCGCACCGCCATGGCCATCGGTGCCGACCGCGGCATCCTAGTCGAGACCAATGAAGAACTGCAGCCGCTGGCCGTGGCTAAGCTGCTCAAGGCCCTGATCGACAAGGAACAGCCCGGCCTCGTGATCCTGGGCAAGCAGGCCATCGACGACGACTGCAACCAGACCGGCCAGATGCTGGCGGCGCTGGCCGGTCTGCCGCAAGCCACCTTCGCCTCCAAGGTCGAGCTCGCCGGCGACAAGGCAGCCGTGACCCGCGAAGTGGACGGCGGCCTGGAAACCCTTAGCCTCACGCTGCCCGCGGTCATCACCGCCGACCTGCGTCTGAACGAACCGCGCTACGTCACCTTGCCCAACATCATGAAGGCCAAGAAAAAGCCGCTGGACACCATCAAGCCCGAAGACCTCGGCGTTCAAGTCGCCCCGCGCCTGAAGACCCTGAAGGTGACCGAACCCGCCAAGCGCGGCGCCGGCGTGAAGGTGGCTGACGTGGCCGCCCTGGTCGAAAAACTCAAGAACGAAGCGAAGGTGATCTAAATGTCGGTACTCGTTATTGCTGAACACGACAACGCATCCATCAAGGGCGCAACCCTGAACACCGTGACGGCTGCAGCCGCTTGCGGTGGCGACGTGCACGTGCTGGTGGCCGGCCACAATGTCGGCGCTGCCGCACAAGCCGCCGCCCAGATCGCCGGTGTCGCCAAGGTCATCCACGCCGACGCCGCAGGCTTGGCCCACGGCCTGGCCGAGAACGTGGCCGCCCAGGTGCTGGCCATCGCCGGCAACTACAGCCACATCCTGTTCCCGGCCACGGCCGGCGGCAAGAACGTGGCCCCCCGCGTGGCCGCCAAGCTCGACGTCGCCCAGATCAGCGACATCACCAAGGTGGTGAGCGCCGACACCTTCGAACGCCCCATCTACGCCGGCAATGCCATCGCCACCGTGCAAAGCAGCGACGCCACCAAAGTCATCACCGTGCGCACCACCGGCTTCGACGCCACAGCGGCGACCGGAGGCAACGCAGCAGTGGAAACGGCAACCGCAGCGGCAGACACCGGCAAGAGCAGCTACGTGGGCAGCGAAATCGCCAAGAGCGACCGGCCCGAACTGACGGCGGCCAAGATCATCGTCTCCGGCGGCCGTGCGCTGGGCAGCAAGGAAAAATTCGACGAAGTCATCACCCCGCTGGCCGACAAGCTGGGCGCGGCCATCGGCGCGAGCCGCGCGGCGGTGGATGCGGGCTACGCGCCCAATGACCTGCAGGTGGGCCAGACCGGCAAGATCGTGGCGCCGCAGCTGTACGTGGCGGCGGGCATCTCGGGGGCGATCCAGCACCTGGCGGGCATGAAGGACTCCAAGGTGATCGTGGCGATCAACAAGGACCCGGAGGCGCCGATCTTCAGCGTGGCCGACTACGGGCTGGAGGCGGACCTGTTCGCGGCTGTGCCGGAACTCGTCAAGGCCTTTTAACTTGGATGAGATACACCATGGAGCTTCGGCATTTGCGTTGCTTTATAGCGGTGGCCGAAGAACTTCACTTTGGCCGCGCAGCGGAAAAGCTGCACATCGATCAGTCCCCTTTGTCGCGCACCATCAAGGAGATAGAGGAAGAGCTCGGGGCGCAACTGTTCACGCGAACCACGCGAAGCACCCGCCTGACCTTTGCCGGAATGGCATTCCTGGAGCGGGTGCCGCGAATCTTCGAAGCTCTGAAACAGGCGTGTGACGGCGTCAAGTCCGCCGCCAGTGGGTTTCAGGGACAGTTGCGCATCGCTTTGTCCGATGGCATCACGCCCTCGCGAATGCCGACGCTGCTGGCACGGTGCCGAGAGGAAGATCCAGAGATTGACATTCGGTTATTTGAGGTGCCGTTGGACCAACAGATCAAGGGTCTGCACGATGACCTGTATGACGTCGGCTTTTCGATGGCCGAAGAGGTGGGCGACGGCATTGTGGTCAGGCCTGCGTGGGAAGACGAGCTGATGGTGGCGGTCCCAGCTCGCCATCCTGTGCTGGCCCACAAGCACGTTCCGTTGGAAGAAGTGCTGCGCTATCCGCTGGCGCTATGCGATCCGGCGATATGCGAAGGCCATGCACGCCAAGTTGATCGCGTTTTGCAGCGCTACGAGCAACAGCCACTGATCGCCCAGCGCGTGGCGTCCTATGAGGTGATGATGACCTTAGTCTCCGCCGGATTGGCACTTGGTTTGGCGGGCGCCGCGCACATTGCATCCGGCCGTGGGCCAGGTGTTGTGGCCCGGCGCTTGGCGGGCAAGTCGCAGATGCTGGCCACGTATCTGCTGCACCGTGACGTGGAGCCCTCCGAAATGCTGGCTCGGTTCATCGCACGAGTGGACTCCATTGATTCGGCGGATGGCTCCAGCGCCGCCGAGGACTCCTGATCCACCTGCTGAAAGGACCCAAGCCATGCCCCGATTCCTGTCGCTGCTGATGGCCGCTGCACTGACAGCCTCCTGTGGGCCATCCCAACCGACGGAAACCGTGGACTTCCTCGTGGCCCATCCTGAGCGTCTCAAGGAAGTCCAGCGCCTGTGCAAGGAAGAGCGCGCGAAGGCCGGCGAAGAACTCTGCCGACGTGCCGCCGAAGCCGCGAATCGCCGCTTCTTCGGTGATCGGCCGGAGCAGAAGCCTCAATAGGGCACCCCTCCGTCGCGGCGCCGCGACGAAGGTCTCACTGTTACCTCATCACGCCGCAGCGCGCTCGCGCATGCGGCATTTTTATTGTCTTCGCCACAGCAATAAGTCTGGCTCTTTTGGCCTGAATCCCCGCCACAACGGTCTTTGACCGACCTGCACGCTCGCCTTGATCCTCGGCACTACGGCACGTTCCTGTGCCGTAGTGGGAGGTTGACCAATGCAAGGAACGAACGTGCTGTTCGGTCAGATTGCCGTTGTCTTCGGCATCGTGATCGCTGGCGTATGGAGCGCTACGCAATGGACGGCCGCCGCCCTGGGCTACCAGCTACGCCTGGGCTCGCCGTGGTTCGATTTCTTCGGCACGCCGGTCTATCACCCCTGGCGCCTGTTCGAGTGGTGGTTCTTCTTCGACGCCTACGCGCCGCATGTCTTTGACGTGGGCGGTGCCATTGCCGCAGGCAGCGGCCTGATCGCGGTGGTGGTTGCCATCGGCATGTCGATCTGGCGCTCGCGCCAGTCCAAGCTGGTCACGACCTACGGGACGGCTCGCTGGGCCAACGCGGAGGACATTTGCAAGGCGGGGCTTGACCAGCCTGCGGGCGTGTTCCTCGGCCAGCATCGCCAGCAGTACCTGCGACATGAAGGCCCAGAGCATGTTCTGACCTTCGCGCCTACCCGCTCGGGCAAAGGCGTGGGCCTGGTGGTTCCCACCTTGTTGAGCTGGCCTGCATCGGCCGTCATTCACGACATCAAGGGCGAGAACTGGAGCATCACCGCCGGCTGGCGCTCGCGCTTCTCGCATTGCCTGCTGTTCAACCCGACCGATGCGAAGTCGTCGGCCTACAACCCACTGCTGGAGGTGAGGCGCGGCGCGCACGAAGTGCGCGACGTGCAGAACATCGCAGACATTCTGGTCGATCCCGAAGGAGCACTGGAGCGGCGCAACCATTGGGAGAAGACCTCGCATGCGCTGCTGGTTGGGGCCATCCTGCACGTGCTCTACGCAGGCGAAGACAAGACGCTGCGCGGAGTCGCCAACTTCCTCAGCGACCCGGCCTGTCCCTTCGAGCTGACCCTGCATCGGATGATGACCACGCCGCACATCGGTGGTGGGCCGCATCTGGTGGTGGCATCGGCAGCGCGCGAAGTCCTGAACAAATCGGACAACGAGCGTTCCGGCGTGTTGAGCACCGCCATGTCATTCCTCGGCCTGTACCGCGACCCCACGGTGGCCGAAGTCACCTCGCGCTGCGACTGGCGCATTGCCGACCTGATCGCGGCCGAGCATCCGGTGTCGCTGTACCTGGTGGTGCCGCCTTCGGACATTTCGCGGACGAAACCGCTCATTCGCCTGATCCTCAACCAGATCGGGCGACGGCTGACGGAATCGCTCGACGGCAGCGATGGCATCGCGCGCCGCCACAAGCTGCTATTGATGCTCGACGAGTTCCCCGCGCTCGGACGGCTCGACTTCTTCGAGACGGCCCTGGCCTTCATGGCCGGCTACGGTATCCGCAGCTTCCTCATCGCCCAGTCGCTCAACCAGATTGACAAAGCCTACGGCCAGAACCATTCGATCCTGGACAACTGCCATGTCCGGGTGACGTTCGCCACCAACGACGAGCGCACCGCCAAGCGCATCTCCGAAACGCTGGGCACCGCGACCGAGCTGCGCGCGCAGCGCAACTACGCCGGCCACCGGCTCGCGCCATGGCTCGGGCATCTGATGGTGTCGCGCCAGGAGACGGCACGTCCGCTGCTCACGCCGGGCGAGGTAATGCAGCTTCCGCCCGACGAGGCCGTGGTGATGGTGTCCAGCGTGGCGCCCATCAAGGCCAAGAAGCTGCGCTACTACGCGGACAGCAATTTCAAGCGGCGCGTGCTTCCGCCGCCGGTGCTTGCAACCCTGTCCATGCAGGGGCGCTATGCCGATGTGCCACCGGAACGCGCCGACGACTGGAGCGGGCTGGCGATTCCCGCCATGCCGGTCGCACCGACGGCCGACGCCGCCGATGGGCTGGAGAACCTGGGTTCGGCCGACGACAGCGGCCCACGCCGCCAGCCCGAACTTTCCGAAGCCGTCACCTACGACCCCGACCTGGTTGCGCCCGCAGCCGACCTCGGGCTGCTCGATGACGACGACATGCCGCATCCCCTTCCTCGCCAGCTCGATCCGGCCCTGCAGCGCACGGCCCGGCTGGCTTCCCTCGACCCTGACGACGGAATCGACCTATGACCCAACACCGCCTCAATGTGTTCATCCAGCCGGAGCACAGCAAGCGGCTCGATGAACTGGCCGCCAAGAAGGGCGTGTCCAAGTCCAGCATCGTCGCGGCGGCCCTGGCCTCCTGGCTGTCGCCCGATGCGGCCGACCAGCGCGAGGCGGCAATTGCCAAGCGGCTGGACCGCCTGTCGCGCCACGCCGAGCGCCTGGAGCGCGACCAGAACATTGCCATCGAAACATTGGCGCTGTTCATCCGCTATTTCCTCACGGTGAGCACACCCGTGCCCGAGGCCCATCAGGATGCCGCTCGCGCCCAGGGCAAGGCCCGCTTCGAGCAGTTCGTCGAACAGCTCGGACGGCATTTGCTGCGCGGGCGCAGCCTGGTGCGGGATGTGGTGGAGGAACTGCACACCGATCCGACGCGACCGGAGGGCGCTGCGGCCGTCGCGGATGCCCAGGAGCGTGCCTTATGAGCGCCGTTCCTTCCTCCTTCACGGCCACCTCGCTGGATCGCCGCATCCAGATGCTGCGCACGGCCATGGGGCCGCTGATCGCTGCCGCGCTCGAAGACCCAGACGTGGTGGAAATCATGCTCAACCCGGATCGCACGCTCTGGGTGGATCGCCTGTCCACGGGCCGCGCGCCGATGGGTGTGGAGCTGTCCGAGGCCGATGGCGAACGCATCATCCGCCTCGTCGCTGCCCATGTCGGCGCCGAAGTGCATCGCGGCCAGCCGCTGTTGACGGCCGAACTGCCGGAAACCGGCGAACGCTTCGAGGGCATCCTGCCGCCCGCTGCGCCGGGGCCGGCCTTCGCGTTGCGCAAGCGCGCCGTGGGCGTGATCCCGCTGTCGCGCTACATCGAGGACGGAATGATGACCGCCGCGCAGGCGGGCCTGCTGGTGCGTGCGGTGCGCGAGCGCCAGAACATCCTGATCGCCGGCGGCACCAGCACGGGCAAGACGACTTTAGCTAATGCGCTGCTCGCCGAGATCGCAGCCACGGGCGACCGCGTGCTGGTGCTCGAAGACACGGTGGAGCTGCAATGCGCGGCGCGCGACCACGTGCCGCTGCGCACGCGCCAGGGCGTCGTGTCCATGACCGAGCTGGTGCGCTCGTCCATGCGCCTACGCCCGGATCGCGTCGTCGTCGGCGAGGTGCGCGGCGCCGAGGCACTGGATCTCATCAAGGTCTGGGGCACGGGTCACCCCGGCGGCATCGCCACGATCCATGCCGGCTCCGCGCTGGGTGCGCTGCTGCGCCTGGAGCAACTGATTCTCGAAGTGGCGGTGAACCCGCCCCGTGCGCTGATCGCGGAAGCGGTCAACGTGGTCATCCACATCGCCGGGCGCGGGCGCAAACGCCGCATCGAGAGCATCGCCCGCGTCGTCGGTTTCGATGGCGTGGGCTACCACCTGGCGGATGCGCTGGAGGCTCCATTCCCGGAGCTGCTGCCGCAGTCCGACCTTTCTTCTCTGTCCCCTGACCACTCTGGAGAACTGCCATGACGCAGATGATCGTTCCTGCTTTCCGTACTTCCGCAAATCCTCTTCGCCAGCCCGCGCGACTGGATAGCCTGGCTCGCCCGGCCATGCAGGGCTTGTTGCTCGCGGCGCTGATGCTGCTGCTCGCAGGCACTGCTCAGGCCGCCGGCTCCAGCATGCCCTGGGAAGGGCCGCTGCAATCCATCTTGGAGTCAATCCAGGGGCCGGTGGCCCGAATCATTGCGGTCATCATCATCATCGCCACGGGCCTGGCACTGGCCTTTGGCGATACCTCGGGCGGGTTTCGCAAGCTGATCCAGATCGTCTTCGGTCTGTCGATCGCGTTCGCGGCTTCGAGCTTCTTCCTGTCGTTCTTCAGCTTCTCGGGCGGGGCCGTCGTATGAACGCGGCCCACGATGGCGTGCAGGGCAATTCATACGGTTCTTTACCCGGCTTCGAGGTGCCACTGCACCGCTCGCTGACCGAGCCGATCCTGCTGGGCGGCGCGCCGCGCACGGTGGCGATTGCCAATGGCACCTTGGCCGCGGCCGTGGGCTTGGGCCTGCAACTGTGGATTCCGGGCCTGGTGCTCTGGATCGCCGGCCATGCGTTGGCGGTCTGGGGCGCGCGTGTCGATCCGCAGTTCATGCAGGTCTTCGCGCGCCATATCAAGCACCGGCCGCTGCTGGACGTGTAGGGGCAAAGGGAGATATCGCATGCTGAACCTTGCCGAATACCGCCAGCGCCCGGCCTTGCTGGCTGACTGGCTGCCTTGGGCCGGGCTGATCGCTCCGGGCGTCGTGCTGAACAAGGATGGCTCCTTCCAGCGCACGGCGCGCTTTCGGGGGCCAGACCTCGACAGTGCCACGCAGGGCGAGCTGATCTCTACGTCAGCACGGTTGAACAACGCGCTGCGCAGGCTGGGTTCGGGCTGGGCCTTGTTCATCGAAGCCGAGCGCCGGCCCGCCGCCAACTACCCGCACTCGGAGTTTCCCGAGCCGCTGTCCTGGCTGGTGGACGAAGAGCGACGGGCAGCCTTCGAGGACTCCGGCAACCATTTCGAGAGCGGCTATCACCTCACGCTGGTGTATCTACCGCCCGAGGAGGCCCGCGCCCGTGCGGTCGGAATGCTGTACGAGAACCGTCCGACCGAGGGCGTGGACTGGCGTGAGCGCCTGACCGCGTTCGTCGCGGAGACGGATCGGATTTTCGACCTGCTCGATGGTGTGATGCCGGAGATTGCGTGGCTCGATGACAGCCAGACGCTGACCTACCTGCACTCGACTATTTCCACGCGGCGCTACCGCGTGGGCGTGCCAGAGGTGCCATTCCACCTCGATGCCTTGCTGGCCGATTCCGCGCTGATCGGCGGACTGGCACCGATGCTGGGCGACCAGCACCTGCGCGTGGCGACGGTGCGGGGATTTCCAACTTCGACTTGGCCGGGGATTCTGGATGACCTCAACCGTCTCAGCTTTGCGTACCGCTGGAGTACGCGCTTTCTCTGCCTCGACAAAGCCGATGCGGAAAAAGAGCTTTCCCGCCTACGCCGCCAGTGGTTCGCCAAGCGCAAAAACGTCATCGCGCTGCTGCGCGAGACGATCTTCCAGCAGGAAAGCCCGCTGGTCGATACCGACGCCAGCAACAAGGCCACCGATGCGGATGCTGCCTTGCAAGAGCTGGGCAGCGATCAAGTGGCCTTCGGCTACGTGACGGCGACCGTCACAGTCATGGACGCGGATGCCGCCGTGGCCGACGAGAAGCTGCGCAGGGTGGAGCGCGTCATCCAGGGGCGTGGCTTCGTCACCATCCCCGAAACGCTCAACGCCGTGGATGCGTGGCTGTCGTCCATTCCGGGCCATGCCTACGCCAACGTCCGCGAGCCCATCGTCTCGACGCTGAACCTGGCGCACCTGATGCCGGTGTCGGCGGTATGGGCCGGGCCGGAGAAGAACGCGCATCTCGACGGCCCGCCGCTGATCGTCACGCGCACTGAGGGCGCGACGCCGTTCCGGCTGGTTACGCACATCGGCGACGTGGGCCACACGCTGGTGGCTGGGCCAACCGGTATGGGCAAGTCCGTGCTGCTCGCCACTTTGGCGATGCAGTTTCGGCGCTATCGCGGCTCGCGCATCTTCGCCTTCGACATGGGGCGCTCGATGCGCGCCACGATCCTGGGCCTGGGCGGCGAGCACTACGACCTTGGGCTGGATGGCGAGATCGCTTTCCAACCACTCGCGCGCATCGACCGCGAGGGCTACCGCACCTGGGCGGCTGAATGGATCGAAGGCCGTTTGCGGCATGAGGGCGTGGCCGTCGGCCCCGAGGAGAAGGTGGCCATCTGGTCGGCGCTGGGAAGCCTGGCCGGAGCTCCGGTGGAGCAGCGCACGATGACGGGCCTTTCCGTACTGTTGCAATCGAACGCGCTGCGGCAGGCGCTCGCGCCCTATGTGCTCGGCGGCGCCCACGGCAAGCTGCTGGACGCGGATTCGGATCGACTGGGCTCCGGCTCCGTGCAGTGCTTTGAGATGGAAGAGCTGATGCACAGCAAGGCCGCCGTCATGGCCGTGCTGCATTACCTCTTTGCACGGTTCGATGAACGCTTTGACGGCGCACCGACGCTGCTGATCCTCGATGAAGCATGGCTGTTCCTCGATGACCCGGTGTTCGCGGCGCGCATCCGCCAATGGCTCAAGACGCTGCGCAAGAAGAACGTGAGCGTCATCTTCGCCACGCAGAGTCTGGCGGACATCAAGGATTCGAGCATCGCGCCCGCGATCATCGAGAGCTGCGCGAGCCGCATCTTTCTGCCGAACCCGCAGGCGACCGAGCCGCAGATTCGCACGATCTACGAGGGCTTCGGTCTTAACAGGCGGCAGATCGAAATCGTCACTACCGCGCAGCCCAAGCGCGACTACTACTACCAATCGCGCCTCGGCAACCGTCTGTTCGACCTCGACCTGGGCGCCGCGACTTTGGCCTTCGCGGGCGCCTCCACGCAACAAGACCAGCGTGACATCGACGCGGTGCTCGCTGCCGCTTCATCCGTCTCCACCCCGTTCGCAGCCGCATGGCTGCGCCACCGCAGCCTCGATTGGGCGGCCGATCTGCTGCGCGATTTCCCCGGCCCCGCGCCGGGTGCCGCCCCCATCCCCAGCCATCTCCAGGAGAACCTGCCATGAAGCCCCATGCCCACAAGCTCGCTGCGCTGACCACCGCCTGCGTGCTCGCCTTCGGCATCGCGCAGCCCGCGCATGCACTGTTCGGCGTTGGCGACATCGTGTTCGATCCGACCAATCTGGTGCAGAACACGCTCACCGCCGTTCGCACGCTGGAGCAGATCAACAACCAGATCCGCCAGCTCCAGAACGAAGCGCAGATGCTCATCAACCAGGCGCGCAATCTGGCCAGCCTGCCGTCCAGCGTGGTGGGCCAGTTGCGCGCGAACCTGGCGACCACTCAACGGCTGATCGCCCAGGCCAAGGGCCTGGCCTACGACGTGACGAGCATCGACCGCGAATTCGCACGCCTGTATCCCGAGCAGTACGCCGCCACGGTGAGCGGCAATCAGATGTACCGCGATGCGCGGGAGCGCTGGAAGCATACGCTCAATGGCCTGCAGACCACCATGCAGATGCAGGCCCAGGCCTCGCAGAACCTGAGCGACGACGAAGGCGCGCTGGCCGACCTCGTGGGCAAGAGCCAGTCGGCCGTCGGCGCCCTGCAGGCGATGCAAGCCATGAACCAGTTGCTGGCCCTGCAGGCCAAGCAGTCCATCCAGACGCAGCGGCTGCAGATCACGCAGGATCGCGCGGCCTCGCTGGAGCTGGCGCGGCAGGCCGCTGCCGTGGAGCGTGGCCGCGAGGTGAACCGGCGCTTCGTGGGCACTGGTACGCCGTACACGCCGCAGCCCGTGAACTTCTACAGCCGCTGACGGAGCCGGGCCATGAACGATGTTTCGGTCATTGACCGCTTCCTCGACGTTTTTTCGCGCTACATCGACTCGGGATTCGGCCTGGTGCAGGGCGAGGTGGCGTTCCTGACCGCAACGTTGATCGTCATCGACATGACGTTGGCCGGGCTGTTCTGGGCGATGGGGCATGCCACCGGCCAGGGCGAGGACGTGATCGCCAAGCTGATCCGCAAGGTGCTGTACGTGGGTGCCTTCGCCTACATCATCGGCAACTTCAACACCCTGGCGGGCATCCTGTTCCGTTCCTTCGCCGGGCTGGGCCTGACGGCCAGCGGCTCGACCTTGAGCATGGGCAACTTCCTGCAGCCGGGACGGCTGGCCAAGGCCGGTATCGACGCGGCGGCACCCATCCTCGACCAGATCCGGGAGATGGCGGGCTTCCCCGAGGTGTTCATCCACATCGCGCCCATCGTCGTGCTGTTCCTCGCGTGGCTGGTGGTCATCGTCAGCTTCTTCGTGCTGGCGGTGCAGCTCTTCGTCACGCTGATCGAGTTCAAGCTGACCACGCTGGCGGGCTTCGTGCTGGTACCGTTCGCCCTCTGGAACAAGACGGCGTTCCTCGCCGAGAAGGTCTTGGGCAACGTGGTGTCCTCAGGCATCAAGGTACTGGTGCTTGCCGTCATCGTGGGCATCGGCTCGGGGCTGTTCGCCGAATTCCGGATACCGCCTGGCTCCGAGCCCTCCATCGACCAGGCACTGGTCATCATGCTGGCCTCGCTGTCACTGCTGGCCCTGGGCATCTTCGGGCCGGGTATCGCGACGGGGCTGGTGTCCGGCGGGCCGCAGCTCGGCGCGGGTGCGATGGCCGGTGCTGCCATCGGCGCGGCCGGAACCGCCGTGGTGGTCGGCGCCGCGGCCTCTGGCGTCGGCAGCGCCGTGGCGGCCGGAGCGCGCATGGCACCTGCCGCCGCCAGGATGGCTGGGGACGGTGTCCGCTCGATGGCATCGACCGCCAGCGGCGCCCGGTCGGCGTACCTGGCGGGCTCCGCCTCAGCCGGTGGCGGCCTCAAGGGGGCCGCCGCTGGCGTGGGCAATGTCGCCAAGACCGGCGCACACGCGGCCGGGCAGAAGGTGGCCGACGGAGCGCGCTCGATGAAGGAGCGCGTCGCCGCCGCCTTCCGACCCGATGACGCCGAATCGACGTCGGGGGCAGCTGCTGGGACGCAGAGCAGCAGCGAAGCCGCCGCACCGCCCCCATCCACCGAGCAGCCCGCCTGGGCCAAGCGCCTGCATCGCAGGCAGCAGCTCACCCATGCCGCGACCACCGCCGCCCACACGCTGCGCGGCGGCGATGGCGGCAGCTCCAGCCAGGGCCCAAGCCTTCGCGATTCCGATTCATAAGGAGAACTTCCATGCGATTCAAACGACCGCAGGTGCGCTACGCCGACACACCGCAACCTGCCACTCCGTACCAAGCCGCAGGCCAGGTGTGGGACGAACGTATCGGCTCGGCCCGCGTGCAGGCAAAGAACTGGCGTTTCATGGCACTGGGCTGCCTCACCTTGGCCGTGCTGATGGCGGGCGGCCTGGTCTGGCGTTCCGCGCAGTCCATCGTGACGCCCTACGTGGTGGAGGTGGACAACGCGGGCCAGGTGCGCGCGGTCGGCGAGGCCGCCACGCCATATCGACCCAACGATGCGCAGATGGCCTATCACCTGGGCCGCTTCATCGGGCTGGTGCGCTCGCTGTCCATCGACTCCATCGTCGTGCGACAGAACTGGCTCGATGCCTACAACTACACCACGGACAAGGGTGCCGTGGCGCTCAACGAGTACGCCCGCGTGAACGATCCGTTCGCGCGCATCGGCAAGGAGTCGGTGACGGTGCAGATCAGCAGCGTGACCCGCGCCAGCGACCAGTCGTTCAACGTGCGCTGGACGGAGACGCGCTTTGTGAACGGTGCGCTGGATCGCACCGAACGCTGGAACGCAGTGGTTTCCATCGTGCAGCAGACGCCGCGCACCGAGCAGCGGCTGCGCAAGAACCCCCTGGGTATCTACGTCAACGGCCTGTCGTGGAGCCGCGAACTGGAAGGAAGCGAAGGAGCAAAACCATGAATTATCTTTTGCGTAAATCCGCCTTGCCGGTGATCCTGCTGGCATCCACCGTCCTGTTTGCAGGCTGCGCTTCGCAGGGCAAGCCGCCGCCGGCCATCTCGCTCGATGAGCCGGTACAGGCCCAGCCGCTGCCGGAGCCGCCTGCGCCTGTGGAGGTGGTGGCCGTGCCGCAGGTATTGCCGATGCCGGCGCAAATAAAACCTGTGCCGGATACCAAGCCCACGCCGGAGCCCGCCGATGAAACCGTGCGGGTGTCCCGCGCCAACGCCGAGGCGCGCATCGCGCCGACGCGCGAGGGCTACGTCAACGCAATCCAGGTCTGGCCCTTCACCGATGGCGCGCTGTACCAGGTCTATGCGGCCGTGGGCCGCGTGACGGTGATCGCGCTCCAGCCGGGTGAGGAACTGGTGACGGTGGCCGCTGGCGACACGGTGCGCTGGATCGTTGGGGACACATCGAGCGCCAGCGGCGATGCGTTGCGCGTGAACGTGATGGTCAAGCCGATCCGCTCGGGGTTGAAAACCAATCTCGTCATCACCACCAGTCGCAGGACGTATCTGCTGGAGCTGACCTCGACCGAGAAGACGTGGATGGCTTCGGTGTCCTGGGAGTATCCGAAGGACAAGATGCTGGCCTTGCAGCGCCAGGCACAGGTCGCGAATGCGGCTGCGCCGTTGGACGCTGGCCTGTCGCTGGAGAAGATCCGTTTCCGCTACGCCGTCAGTGGCAGCAATCCGCCGTGGAAGCCGCTGCGGGCCTTCGATGACGGGGAGAAGGTCTACATCCAGTTTCCGCCGGGCATCGCGCAAGGCGAGTTGCCGCCGCTGTTCGTCATCGGCGCGCAGGGTGACGGGCAGTTGGTGAACTACCGCTTCCGCTCGCCGTACTACATCGTGGACCGCCTGTTCGGCGCGGCCGAGCTGCGCCTGGGTGGTGGCAAGGGCACTGATGGCGACGTGGTGCGGATTGAGCGCACGGATGGCGCTTCGAGTGGCACGCGGAGGAACTGACCATGAGCCAGGACGATTCTCCTGACCTTGCGCCGCAGGCGGGCAAGGTGGCACCCGAGGCGGTGGCGCTGCGCGCGCAGCCGCGTCCGGTCACGCGCCTGAACCGGCGCACGCTGGCCATCCTTACCGGCGGGCTGTCGGTCGCGGTGCTCGGGGCCACGATCTGGTCGCTGCAGCCGCACCGGCGCAATGCGGGCGAGCAGCCCGAGCTGTACAACGTCGATCGTGTCTCGAAGTCAGAAGGGCTGGATGGCCTGCCTTCGGACTATTCCAAGCTGCCGGCCAAGGTGCCGGAGCTGGGGCCGCCGCTGCCGGGCGATCTGGGCCCGGCCATCGTGAAGTCGCAGCAGCCGGTGACGCCCACCTATGCGCCACCAGGCCACGATCCAGAGGATGCAAGGCGCAAGGAGGCCGACGCGGCCGCAGCATCCTCGGTGTTCTTCCGCTCGGGCACGCCCGGCAAGGGTCTAGCGACAGGCTCGGCGCAAGTCGCCGCCGCCGGTCCTGCATCGGCTTTGGCGGGATTCGATCCACTGGCCGCCGGGCCGGCCTCGACGGCGGCTCAGCCCACCGACCCCACCGCAGCGCAGAACCGGCAAGATCAAAAAGAGGCTTTCCTGAAAGGCGGCTCTACAGAAACCCGCAATTCCGGGAATCTGCAAATGCCGGCCTCGCCGTACCAGGTCATGGCAGGCACCGTGATCGCCGGGGCGCTGGTGACGGGCATCAAGTCCGATCTGCCGGGCGACGTGATCGCCACGGTGACGGAGCCGGTCTACGACACGGCCACGGGCAGGTTCCTACTGATCCCGCAGGGCTCGCGCATCCTGGGCAAGTACAACAGCCAGGTGAGCTACGGGCAGAGCCGCGTGCAGGTGGTGTGGAACCGCATCATCCTGCCAGACACGTCTTCGCTGAAGCTCGACAACCTCGCGGGCACTGATCCGGCCGGCTACGCCGGCCTGGAGGATGGCGTCGATTGGCATTGGGATCGCGTCTTTGCCGGTGCGGCGCTGACAACGCTGCTGGGCGTGGGTGCCGAGCTGGCCGCACCGGAGAACCGGCAGAACGGCAACCGTATCGTGATTGCCGGGCGCGACAGTGCGCAGGACAACATCAGCCAAGTGGGCCAGGAGATGACCCGGCGCAACATGAGCATTCAGCCGACCTTGACGGAGCGACCGGGCCTACCAGTGCGGATCATCGTCAATCGCGATCTGGCGTTGCGACCGTACCAGCCGGTGTTCTTCCAGCGGGGAGCAATGCGATGAGCACCACCAAGAAGCTGCGGCTCGGGCCGCTGCCCAAGACTGAAAGCGTCAAGCTGACCTTTGCCTGCCCGGTCAGCCTGAAAGCCGACCTTGACCGCTACGCAGCGCTACACGCGCAGACTTATGGCGAGGCTGTGGACGCAGTGACGCTGATTCCGCACATGCTGGAGGCATTCATCGCTGGGGATCGGGGGTTTAAGCGCAAACATGAAGCAAGTCGCGGCCTATAGGTGAGTGATCCCGAAGCCGGGTGCGTACCTCGGAGATCTTGGTCAACAAATTTCGCGAGAACTCTCCCTTGGGGGATGCGTCGGAGCAGACCTCCCATTAAAATTTTTAACAGAGTCGCTACGACTCTGCGGCAGCACCACAGGAGGGAACTATGAAGCGTCTCTGGATCGTACTGGGAGTGTCCGTCGCGTTTGCACTGGGCGGGTGCAGCGCAACAACGTCAGCCTATGTGAAGGCGGGCGAAGGTTTCACCGAGACCATGGATGGCGCGAAAGCCAGCGTCAAGCTGCTGGCCGACCAGCGCACTCGCGTGGCGCGCGTAGCGTATGCCGACAACTTGATCGTGCGTGGCCAGACTGCTGGCGGCACGGTAGAGAAGGAATTCGGCGACTTCGTCTGCAAGGGTGCAGGCGCGTTGGTCGACGCGCGTTCCGGCATGAAAGTGCTAGGGCAGTACGGCAAGTCTGTGAACGACCTGCTCAAGAAGCCTGATCAGGACGTGGCGAGCTTGTGGGAGTCGATGGCGACGATCGAAGAGCGGCAGGCAAAGCTCAAGAAGCCCAAGCAGTCCACGGAACAGTCGGATTGCGCAGACGAAGTGGCTGGACTGCTAGCGATGAATATGCCCACCGTGCAGGAGTCAGGCCTGCTCGCAGGCATCCTGACGATTCAGACGGTGATTGATGGTTTGAACAAAGCGGTAGTGGCCGTGATGAGTATGCAAGACGAGGCGGCCCGAGCCAAAGCATTGCAGGTCTACATCACCGCCAACACGAAGACGGTCGCTGACTTGATCGACAAGGTTGGCCAGATCAGCCCCGAATACGATGATCTTTGCCGTAGTGATACTGGTAAGCATCGCATTTTTTGCAAGGTCTACACAGAGAGGCCCGATGGCGCAGCGGCGGACTACGTGATCCCCGAGCCGAACAAACTTGCGGCGCAATTGCTGTGGCAGAAGTGGGCGTCGCTGCGCCAGCCGTACCTACACTTCCAGTCCTTTTCAGCGGCCGCTCCGGCCGCGCGCACGCCGCAGGAAAAGGCGCGCGCCATGGACATGGCTTTGCGCATCCATCGACAACTCGGGGAATACGACGCACTGCGCGTCACCCCGTCGCCGCAGATGCTGCCCGGCGGCCTGCGCGAGGCACAACAGGCGCTGGTTGACGTAGCCGAAGGCAAAGTGCCACCGGGCACTGGCTGGGGCCGCATCATGGCCTGGGCTAAGACTTTGGGTGACGTAGCGTCAGGCCTGGGCGATGCGAAGAAGGCCATTGAAGGGGATGCTGAATGAGTACACACCGTCAACACTGGCTTCGTCGAGGCATTGTGGTCGCGGTGTTGTGGGGCAGTACGGTTTGCGCCTGGGCACAGGTGGAGAAAATCGCGTCGCGGATAGAGGAGCTGGGGCCGACACAGCAGCGTCAGCTCCAGGCGCTGATGGCGTCACGCCAGGAGCGAGGTGGCGCTCAATTGTTCACCGACGAGGAGGTCCGCACCGTCCGCGCCGCTGTGCCGACCGCGGTAACACCGCTGCCCAAGTCGGACATCGATCAACTATCACTGCGCATTCACAATGTGTTTGGCTCACGCGGCAATTACATGGATCGCATCGTTAGCGGCGATCCGGTATTTCCGGTCTGTCCAGGGTGCAACGATGGACTCGGTAAGACTTGCCACCAATCATCGTCGCAATCTCGCAGAGCCACTGCCAGTAGTCTGCTGACCCAGCGCCCTCATTTGGCTGAAGCGGTTGGTGGTCTGTACTTGATACAGGTGGATAGTCCACCGCAGCTCATGGGCACGGTTTTCGTGCTGCAAGGGCGTATCGTGACCAACGGGCATGTCTTGCTTAATGCAACTCAACCGACTGGGTCAGCCGACGTGCGTAAGCTCAAGCCTCAATACCGTTTGGAGGCAGTGTTCGGTGCCGGTGGAGTACGCCGAGTGGTCTTACCGGCAGATTCACCTTGGCGCCGTCATCCAAGTCTGGATCTCATTGTGACTGCATGGCCTGTAGGCGCGGTGGCGCCAATGGGGCTGACGCTTGCGACAGGGACACTCGCCACCAGCACGTCCGTGGCGCTGCTGGGTTTTCCGTCGGTAAACAACAATACGGATCGGCCTGAGGACGTTGATCGGGCTTTTGGCCGCTGCCCGGAGGTGCCTGTCTCCGAGCCGTCCATGGTGATATCAATGGGCCAGATCACGTCAGTGTCTGATGTGACCTTGGAGCACGATGCCAACACCATGGGCAACAGTTCCGGCTCACCGCTCATTCGAATGGCCGACGGCTTGGTTGTCGGAGTGCAGCGTGCCGACGGCCTGTCGTCGGATCGCAATTTGGCTGTGGTAGCAAGCGGGCTGGCCGAACTGGTGCTGGCCGCAGCGCCATGACTAGCGATGCGTACATTGGCAGCCGCGCACTCGTGCCTGCTGATGCGGCGGTCCATGCGCTACCTAACATTCCATATGGACAAGTTTTGATTCCGTCCCAGCCACCGCTGTGCGGAACCGGCAAGACCAGAAAGAGGCTTTCCTGAAAGGCGGCTCTACGGAAACCCGCAATTCTGGGAATCTGCAGATGCCGTCCTCGCCATACCAAGTCATGGCCAGGACGGTAATTGCGGCGGCGCTGGTGACTGGCAGCAAATCCGATTTGCCGGGCGACGTGATCGCCACGGTGACTGAGCCTGTCTACGACACGGCCCAGGCAAGCTCCTGCTAATCCCGCAGGGCTCGCGCCTCATGGGCAAGTACAACAGCCAGGTGAGCTATGGGCAGAGCCGGTGTGGAATCGCATCGTCCTGCCGGACGCGTCTTCTCTGAAGCTCGACAACCTCGCGGGCATCGATCCGGCCGGCAACGTCGGCCTGAAAGATAGCGTCGATTGACATTGAGATCGGTTTTTTGCTGGCGCGGCTCTGGCCACGCTGTTGGGCCAGGGCGCCGAGCTGGTCGCGCCGCAGAACCGGCAGGACGGCAACCGCGACCTCGTGCTGCTGCCGTGCCAGCCTCTGTTCTTCAACCAGGGAGCCGCGAAATGAACACCACCAAGAAGCTGCGTCTTGGGGCGTTGCCCAAGACCGAGGCCACGAAGCTTACGTTCTCTTGCCCAATCAGCCTGAAGGCTGAACTCGACCGCTATGCCGCGGTGTATGCACAAACCTACGGAAAAGCGGTTGATGCGGCTACGCTGATTCCGTACATGCTGGAGGCTTTCATGGCGAGGGACCGGGGCTTCCACCGCAAAGCGCAGAAGAGCCTGCCGGTGCGCGCTCCAGCCTGAACTTGCTAAAATGGTGCCATGCACGGGTAGGTGCTGGCCGTCCGCAATGGCAAAGTTCACTCACTACCAATGGCGATTTCCATTGGAATCTTGATCGGATTCCTACTGAGCGGGCCCTAGGAGTCTTCGATTGAGAAACCAATGAAGATGAACACCATCACATGGGTCGATCTGGCCCGCCTCAAGAAGGCCGCCAAGGCGGCCAAAGCAACACTCCCCGACCTGACGCATATGCAACGGCTCAATGCCATTGCCGCGGCCGAGTATGGAGTGCGCCACTTCCACGAACTGGAGAAGCGCTACGACGCGCAAGTGGCCAGCCACGTTGACGTGGACGGCGGTGCGCACCACTGCCGCTTCTGCTCCTTCACCTTTGATGGGACGCTGCCAGCTGACATCAAGGCGCACAGCGAGCGGCATCAGCTCTTCGCGGAAGCGCAGGCGACGCTGGGCTTCGTACCCATGTCGTACAAAGAGCGCGAGCAGGTCAAACGCACCGGATACGAATGGATGCGTTCGCCCGATCCGGGAACTCAGCGGCAAGGTGCGCTGGCTGTTCTGCTGTCCCACTTCGAACGCTCGATGGAGCACGCCGTCGACGGCGGGCGTTGGCACAAGCACCCATACTTCGTGGAGTACCTGGCGTATGCGCTGCCCGGCGCTGGCTTTGTTCCTGAGTCGATCCGACAGCGGCTTGCCAAGGAGTTCGGCGATAAGCCTGGGGGCATTCCGGCTGGCGCTACGGACTGGCCGTCGCAGGCCGCCGTCAAGGTGACCCGTTCGGCCTCAGATGCCGCTGCCTCTGTGCGGCTTCGCGAAAGTGTGTCGCAGGCGGCGAAAACTGCCGCAGAAGGATTGGTCGCTACCTGACTTGGGCTGCCCAAAGGAGGGGGAATTCCCCCTCCCGAGCATGACGGTGTTTGCCACCGCCATGCTCCCATATGGCACCTAGCTCACGAAGGCCAACCGCCGAAGAGTGCCCCGATCCGAGCCTAACTGCTTGTGGCGTATGGGAATTTACGCCCGATGCAGATCCACCTTGGGGACTTGACATTGGACATTTTTCATGGCCGGAAACTTGGGATGTTCGCGCCAGCGCGCCCAGCTTTCCGTAACCGGCACGCCATTCCAAAGACCGCCCTGCTCCCGCCCACCGCAGCTACGGCTCTGCGCCCTGGCGTTGCTTGCGGGGACGGCCGGCCAGCAGGGGGTCGAACACCGCGTTCGGAAGCATGCGCAGCAGCTTGGCGACCACGCCCATTTGCCAGGGGATGACACGGTAGCGCGCACCCGCGGCGATGGCCTTGAACGCGCGGTCGGCAAAATCATCGGCACGCATCAGAAACGGCATGGCATAGCGGTTCTGGCGCGTGAGCGGTGTGTCGACATAGCCCGGTGAAATGGTGACCACGCGCACCCCATGCGGGCGCATTTCGCCGCGCAGGCTCTCGCAATAGCTGATGACCGCCGCCTTGCTGGCGCAATACGCCCCATGCCCTGGCAAACCGCGAATTCCCGCCACGCTGCCGATTCCCACCAGGGTACCGCCGCGGCGTTGCACCATGCCCTCCACAAACGGCTGGAAGGTGGCCGCCATGCCGATGTTGTTGGTGGCAAAGGTGCGCGCCATGACATCGATGTCGGCACGGACGGCGGTGTCCATGCCCACGCTGATGCCGGCGTTGGCAACCACCACGTCGGGCAACCCCTGGCGCGCGATGCAATCCTGGCCTGCCGCCATGATGCTGGCGGGTACGGACACATCAGCACAATAAATTTCATAGCTATCGGCGCTGATACCTTGAGCGCCAGCCCATGATTTGATCTCTGCTGTGCGCCGTGCCACCAGCGCCAGCCGGTAGCCTTGCCGGTAAAAGCGCAGGGCCAGGGCCTGGCCAATGCCGCTGGAGGCACCCGTGATGAAAACAAGAGGAGCCGTCATGGGGGCCGCCTGGTGCTGCGGGCCAGCTATCGCGTCGCAGCGGGCATCAGCACGCCCCGCACACGCCCGCGCAGCTGGAGCACCTGGTCCAGGTTGTCATATTCCATGGCATCGGCCGTGAACCGGTCGTTGCCACGCGTGAGCACGACGGGCTGGTCGGAACGAACACGCTCGGCCTGGGTAAATGCGTGCAGGAATTCGCCACGGAACTCCAGGCGCGGCTGGACCTCGCGCGTGACCACCGCGTTGCCAAAAAGCTGAACCTCCGAGCCGTCGCCATTGCTCAGGGCGCGACGGGCCGTGGCCACGGTGAGCACGCCCTGCGGCGTCACCGATCGCATGCGCACGTTGTCGATCTCCAGGGTATCGGAGTCGGGATAATGCCGCCCCACGTCACCCGTCACCTCGCTTTGCATGCGCCCCGTGGCATCAAAGCTCTTGACCGAAAATCCCTTCATGAAATAGTCGGGCTCGTGCAGTTGGCTGGGCTCGCTCGCTGGTGGCAGGGGCGCGGGGGCATTGCGCACCAGCCACCAGGTGCCCATGGCCAGCAGTCCCATGAGGATGATCGGGAGATACAGCGTGAACCGCTCCCAGCCTTGGCGCAGCAAGGGGCTCATAGGGTGTAGCCCGCCAGCAGGGCTGCATAGCGGCCACTGGCCACCAGCAGCAGGTCGCAGAACTCGCGCGCAGCGCCCTCTCCGCCGCGCGCCTGGGTGGTGTGGTGGGCCACATGGCGCACCTCCACATGGGCATTGGCGGGTGCACAGGCCAGGGCACAGCGGCGCATGACGGGCAGATCCGGCCAGTCGTCGCCCATGGCGGCCGCCTGCGTCCAGTCCAGTCCCAGATTGGCCAGCATCTGCTCGGCGGCGGGCCGCTTGTCTTCGGTACCGAACACGGCATGCTCGACACCCAACGCCTGCAGCCGCAGGCGCAGCGGGGCCGAATCGCGGCCGGTGATCACGGCCGGGGTGATGCCGGCCTTTTGCAGCAATTTGAGACCGTGCCCGTCCAGGGTGTTGAAGCGCTTGAGCGTTTCGCCGGCTTCGCTGATGTACAGGCCGCCATCGGTCAGCACCCCGTCCACATCAAAAAAGGCCACGCGCACGCCCTGCGCCTGCAGGAGCAGCTCGGGAGGAAATTGCAGTACGGGCAGGGTCATTTCAACAAAGGGCATGGCAAAGGGGACAGTCACAGTCTAGGCCAGTGCACCCGTGGAACCGGCTTTGCCGGGCCACCGGGTGCGTCCCCCTCAGGGGGGAAGGCGCGCAGCGGCTCAGGGGGGTCATATGACTTTCGCGCGCATGAGATCGCGGATGTGGACCACGCCTTCCAGCGTGCCGTCGGCACCTACCACCAGCACGCTGGTGATGCCGAGGGTTTCCATCATTTCGGCGGCATTGACGGCCAGGGCGTCGGGCGCAATGCGGCGGGGTGTGGCATGCATGACCTGGGCGGCCGTGGCCGTGCGCAGGTCGGCGCCCGCTTCGATGCGGCGGCGCAAGTCACCGTCGGTGAAGATCCCCTGCACCTGCCCCGCGCCATCGACCACGGCGGCGCAGCCCAGCCCCTTGGCACTCATCTCCCGCATCAACGCACTGAACGAGGCCTCGGGCAGAACCCGGGGAACGGCGTCGCCGGAGCGCATGACATCGCTCACATGCGTCAGCAGCTTGCGGCCCAGGGCGCCGCCGGGGTGCGAACGGGCAAAGTCTTCCGGACGAAAGCCGCGCGCATCGAGCAGGGCCACGGCCAGGGCATCGCCCATGGCCAGTTGAGCAGTGGTGCTGGCCGTGGGCGCGAGGTTCAGCGGGCAGGCTTCGCGCTCCACGCTGCAGTCGAGCGTGAGGTCGGCGTGGCGGGCCAGCGTGGAGTGCGGGCCGCCCGTCATGGCGATCAGGGGCACCCCCAGGCGCTTGAGCACCGGCAGCAGCGCCGTGAGCTCGCCGCTTTCGCCGCTGTTGGAGATGGCCAGCACCAGGTCTTCCGCCGTCACCATGCCCAGATCGCCGTGGCTGGCCTCGGCGGGGTGCACAAAGAATGCCGGCGTGCCGGTGGACGCCAGCGTGGCCGCGATCTTGCGCCCGATATGGCCGCTCTTGCCCATACCCATGACCACCACGCGCCCCGCGGTATGCAGCACCCGCTGCACGGCCTGCACGAAACTGCCGTCCAGGCGTGCCGCCAGCCCCGTGAGGGCAGCGGCCTCGATGTCAAACGTTTCCCGCGCCAGGCGCAGGACCTGATCCGGATCAAGGGGGAAATGGGCGGCGGAAGTCATGCGCGGATTCTATCGACCGGGGTGCACGGGCTCGGATAGCATCGGTCCATGTCCTCACTCGCGCTGACCTTGCTGTACCTCCTGGCCGCAGTGTTGGGCGTGGTGGCGTGCCGCAGCCTCAAGCTGCCGCCCATGCTGGGCTACCTAGCCGCCGGGGTGCTGATCGGCCCCCATGCGCTGGCGCTGGCCCAGAACTCGGAAGGCGTGCGCCACCTCGGCGAGTTCGGGGTGGTGTTCCTGATGTTTGCCATCGGGCTGGAATTCAGCCTGCCCAAGCTGCGCGCCATGCGCCGCCAGGTGTTCGGCCTGGGGCTGCTGCAGGTGGGGCTGAGCATGCTGGTGGTCACCGCTCTGGCGCTGGCGCTGGCGCGCCTGGTGGGCGGTGTGTGGGAAATGCACTGGCAGTCGGCCCTGGCACTGTCGGGTGTGCTGGCCATGAGCAGCACGGCCATCGTCGTCAAGCTGATGGCCGAGCGCTCCGAACTCGAAAGCGAGCATGGCCGCCGCGTGATGGGCATCCTGCTGTTCCAGGACCTGGCAGTGGTGCCCCTGCTGGTGCTGATTCCGGCCCTGGGCTCATCGCCCGACCACCTGCTGACGGCCCTGGGGCTGGCCCTGCTCAAGGCCGTGGTGCTGGTGGGCCTGCTGCTGTCGGGCGGCCAGCGCCTGATGCGATGGTGGCTCACGCAGGTGGCGCGTCGCAAGAGCGACGAGCTGTTCATGCTGAACCTGCTGCTGATCACGCTGGGGCTGGCCTGGCTGACCGAGCTGGCAGGCCTGAGCCTGGCCCTGGGCGCCTTCATTGCCGGGGTGCTGGTTTCGGAAACCGAATACCGGCACCAGGTGGGCACCGACATCCGCCCGTTCCACGACGTGCTGCTGGGCCTGTTCTTCATCACCATCGGCATGATGCTGGACTGGCATATCCTGGTGGACCGCTGGGCGCTGGTGCTGGTGCTGGTCACGGTGCCGCTGCTGCTCAAGCTGGTGCTCATCCTGGTGCTGGCGCGCGCCATGGGCGCCACCACCGGGGTGGCCTTGCGCACGGGGCTGTACCTGGCGCAGGCGGGCGAGTTCGGCTTTGTGCTGCTGTCGCTCACGCAGAGCAACGGCCTGGTGCAGCCGGCGCTGATGAACCCCATTCTGGCGGCCATGGTGCTGTCGATGCTGGCCACGCCGTTTCTCATCATGTACAGCAACCGCATCGTGATGAGGCTGGTGGCCAGCGACTGGCTGCAGCAGTCGCTGCAGATGACCACCATCGCACGCAAGTCCATCAACACCAGCAAGCATGTGATCATTTGCGGCTTTGGCCGCTGCGGCCAGAACCTGGCCCGGATGCTGGACCGCGAAGGCATCCCCTACATGGCGCTCGACCTGGATCCCGACCGCGTGCGCCAGGCCGCCGCCGCCGGCCATTCGGTGGTCTACGGGGATGCCACCCGCCTGCAGGCGCTGATGGCCGCCGGCCTGGTGCGCGCCAGCGCGGTGGCGGTGACCTACCTGGATGTGCCGTCGGCGCTCAAGGTGCTGGCCAGCACGCGGACCCATGCGCCGCAGGTGCCCGTGGTGGTGCGCACCCAGGACGACCTGCACCTGGACAAGCTGCAGGCCGCCGGTGCCACCGAGGTGGTGCCCGAAGCCATCGAGGGCTCGCTCATGCTGGCCAGCCACGCGCTGGCGCTGGTGGGGGTGCCCATGCGCCGGGTGTTGCGGCTGGTGCAGGACCAGCGCGATGCGCGCTACCAGCTGCTGCGCGGCTACTTCCATGGTGCCGACGACGACACCGTGAACGAGCGCGACCAGGAGCGCCTGTCCACCATCACGCTGCCGCCCGGGGCCAAAGTCATCGGAGAGCCGCTGGGCGGACTGGCACTGCCCGCCATGGGGGTGCAGGTGGTCAATCTGCGGCGGGGCGACGGCCATCCGGGTGCCGCAGTGGCCGAAGCCTTGCTGGCAGCGGGAGACACGCTGGTGCTGTCGGGGCACCCGGCAGCGCTGGCGCTGGCCGAGGACAAATTGCTGCGGGGGTAGCTGGGGCCATCCCCCTGAGGCGCTGCGCGCCTTCCCCCTTCTCTCGGCTTCGCCGGGAAGGGAGACGATGCCCTCGCTGCGGGGCGGCCCTTGCTCGGCATCCCTGGCTGGGGGCGCGCCAGTTGCTGGGGTTGGCGCCAGAATTTGAATGAAATATCGCTCTAATTCTTATATATCAAGCGCAGGGCAATCGCATCTAAATAGTGATACCCAAGACGCGCTCCAGATAGCCCAGATTCCACCCCGCACGCTTGCGCTTGGCCTGCACGCCAATCTTCACCGAGGTATCGCTCTTGAGCATCTGCAATG
>Ga0208519_100115_pt1 | contig 66357 bp, 62 predicted proteins | sample LakWasM130_HOW14_2_FD_183940 | JGI IMG/M metagenome (GOLD analysis project Ga0208519, IMG submission 183940) | Freshwater sediment methanotrophic microbial communities from Lake Washington under simulated oxygen tension - Sediment Metagenome... | ecosystem: Environmental > Aquatic > Freshwater >... | reverse complement strand
CAGGGCTATTGGGACTGGAATCTGCAGACCCGGCAGTTCCAGGTGAGCGCGCGCTGGGAAACCATGCTGGGCTACCAGTCCGGCGAGATGAGCGTGACCGAGGAGCATTGGCCCGAGCTGGTGCATCCCGAGGACCTGCCCCGGGCGCTGGTCTCGATCGAGCGCCACCTCAGCGGCGCCTCGCCCCTGCACGAGGTGGAGATACGCTGCAAGGCCAAGTCGGGCGACTGGCGCTGGGTGCTCTCGCGCGGGCGCATCGTCGAGCACGATGCGCAGGGTCGGCCGCTGATGTTCTCGGGCACCCATACCGACATCAACGAGCGCAAGCGCCACGAGTTGGAGCAGCAGCAGGCCCTGGTGGTGTTCGAGGGCAGCCACGAGGGCATCATGATCGTCAGCCCGGCCCGGCTCATCACCAAGGTCAACCCGGCCTTCTGCCGCATCACCGGCTACAGCGCGCTCGAAGCGGTGGGCCATTCGCCCAAGCTGCTGGCCTCGGGCCGGCATGGCCCGAAGTTCTACGAGGAGCTCTGGGACGAGGTGCAGCGCCACGACTTCTGGCGCGGCGAAATCTGGAACCGGCGCAAGAACGGCGAGGTCTATGCCGAGCTGCTGTCGATCTCGGTGGTGCGCGACGCCGACGGCCAGGTGCGGCACTACATCGGCGCCTTCTCCGACATCAGCCAGCTCAAGGCCCATGAGGCCGAGCTGGACCGCGTGGCCCATTACGACGTGCTCACCGGCACGCCCAACCGCCGCCTGCTCGCCGACCGGCTGCGCCAGGCCATCCAGCATTGCGCGCGCAGCGGCAAGTCCAGCGCCGTCTGCTTCCTCGACCTGGACGGCTTCAAGGCCGTCAACGACCAGTTCGGCCATGCCGTGGGCGACCAGCTGCTGATCAGCGTGGCGGCCCAGCTGCGCGCCGTGATGCGCGCCGACGACACGCTGGCGCGCCTGGGCGGCGACGAGTTCGTGCTGCTGCTCTCCGACATCGGCTCGCCCGAGGAATGCACGCTGATCCTGGACCGCGTGCTGTTGGCGGTGGCAAGGCCGGTGCAGATCGGGCCGCACCGCATCCACACCAGCGCCAGCATCGGCGTGAGCCTCTACCCGGCCGACAACGTCGACGCCGACACCTTGCTGCGCCACGCCGACCAGACCATGGTGCGCGCCAAGGAGGCGGGCAAGAACCGCTACCAGCTCTTCGACCCCGACAGCGATCGCAAGGCGCAGACGCACCGGCAGACGCTGGAGCGGCTGCGCCACGCGCTGCAACATGAGGAGTTCGCGCTCTACTACCAGCCCAAGGTCGATCTGCAGACCGGCGAGGTGATCGGCGTCGAGGCCCTGATACGCTGGCTGCCGCCGGGCGCGCCCATGATCGCGCCGGCCGAGTTCCTGCCGCACATCCATGGCAGCGATCTGGAGGGCGCCTTCGGGGCCTGGGTGCTGCGCGCCGCGGTGGCCCAGGCGGCGGCGTGGCAGCAGGCCGGCGAGGCCGTCAAGGTCAGCGCCAACATCAGCGCCAACCACCTGCTGCAGCCCAGCTTCATCGATGACCTGCGCAGCGCGCTGGCCGCGCATCCGCAGCTGCCACCCTCGCAGCTGGAGCTGGAGGTGCTGGAAACCGCCGAGATCGGCGACATGGAGCAGGCCGTCGCCATCCTGCAGCGCTGCCGCGAGCTGGGCGTGCACTTCGCGCTGGACGATTTCGGCACCGGCTATTCCTCGCTCACCTATCTGCGCAAGCTGCCGGTCGACACGCTCAAGATCGACCAGAGCTTTGTGCGCGACATGCTCAGCGACCCCGACGACCTGGGCATCGTGGAGGGTGTGATCCGGCTCGCCGCGGTGTTCCAGCGCAAGGTCATCGCCGAGGGCGTCGAGACCCTGGAGCATGGCGCCCTGCTGCGCCAGCTGGGCTGCCGCCTGGCCCAGGGCTATGGCATCGCAAGGCCGATGCCGGCCTCGGCCTTCCCGGCCTGGCGCCAGCAATGGCGCGAGCGCGCCATCTGGCTGGAATTGCCGCCGCCGGCCCGGGCCCAGACCGGCCGCTGAGCCCGCTCGCGTCACCTGGGTGACAGCTTCCCGGTACTTACCTGTACGTGGTGCCACGCACGCCGGCGCCGATGCGCTCTGGCATTGTTCGGAGCAGCGCGGCGACGCGGCGGCGCCGGTCCCAGGCCGGCCCGCGCGCGCACGCCGAGCGCCGTTTTCTTCGCACCCTCCCACTCTTCCCGACGAGGCGACCATGAAACACCACACCCCCGCACTGGCCGCGCTGACGCTGGCCCTCTCCATGCACCTGGCCCACGCCGCCGAACCGATCAAGATCGGCGTGTCCGGGCCCTTCACCGGCGGCTCCTCGTCGATGGGCGTGAGCATGCGCGACGGCGTGCGTCTGGCCGCCGAGGAGATCAACAAGGCCGGTGGCGTGCTGGGCCGCCAGCTGCTGCTGGTGGAGCGCGACGACGAGGCCAAGAACGAGCGCGGCGTGCAGATCGCCCAGGAGCTGATCAACAAGGAGAAGGTCGCCGCCACGGTGGGCTTCATCAACACCGGCGTGGCGCTGGCCTCGCAGCGCTTCTACCAGCAGGCCAAGATCCCGGTGATGAACAACGTCGCCACCGGCTCGCTGGTGACGCACCAGTTCGATGACCAGCCCGAGAACTACATCTTCCGCAACGCCGCGCACGACAGCATCCAGGCCCCGATGATCGTGGACGAGGCCATCACCCGCCGCGGCTTCAAGAAGGTGGCGATCCTGGCGGACTCCACCAACTACGGCCAGCTGGGCCGCGCCGACCTCGAGAAGGCGCTGGAGCTCAAGGGCGTGAAGCCGGTGGCGGTGGAGAAGTTCAACATCAAGGACGTCGACATGACGGCCCAGCTGCTCAAGGCCAAGGAGGCCGGCGCCGAGGCGATCCTGACCTATGCGATCGGCCCCGAGCTGGCGCAGATCGCCAACGGCATGACCAAGCTGGGCTGGAAGGTGCCAATGGTGGGCAGTTGGACGCTCTCGATGGCCAACTACATCGACAACGCCGGCCCCGGCGGCGAGGGTGCGCGCATGCCGCAGACCTTCATCCAGGAACCCACCACGCCCAAGCGCCAGAGCTTCATCATCAGCTACCTGAAGACCTTCAACCCGAAGAACGCGCGCATCGACTCGCCCGTCTCGGCGGCACAGGGCTACGACTCCGTCTACCTGCTGGCCGCAGCCATCAAGCAGGCCGGCGGCACCGAGGGCCCGAAGATCAAGGCCGCGCTGGAGGACCTGAAGACGCCGGTGGAAGGCGTGGTGACGACCTACAACAAGCCCTTCTCCAAGGGCGACCATGAGGCCATCACCGCCAACATCCCGGTGTTCGGCGAGGTCAAGGGCCAGCGCGTGGTCTATGCCTACGAGGCCGATTTCAAGAAGGCCTCGGAAGTGCGCGTCAAGGATGTCAACGCCAAGGGTGCGCTGACGGTCAAGAAGTAAGCCTCCACGCCCGGGCCCCCTGGGTCCGGGCCGTTTTGCGGGACACGCCATGCAAATCCTCACCCAACTCGTGTTCAGCGGCATCGCCCTGGGCATGATTTACGCCGTCATCGCCTTCGGCTACCAGCTCACCTTCGCCACCTCCGACACCCTGAACTTCGGCCAGGGCGAGGCCCTCATGCTGGGCGCCCTGGTGGGTCTGTCGGCGGTCGGCTTCGGCATCAACTACTGGCTGATGATTCCGCTGGTGTGCCTGTTCGGCGCCATCCAGGGCGCGGTGGTGGAACGCATCGGCGTGCGCCCGGCCATCAAGATGAAATCGGAGTTCGGCTGGATCATGTCCACCATCGCGCTGGGCATCATCTTCAAGAACGTGGCCGAGAACGTCTGGGGCCGCGACGACCTCAAGTTCCCCTCGCCCCTGCCCGAGGCGCCGATGCATTTCCTCGGCGCCAACATCCTGCCGATGGAGGTGCTGGTGGTGGTGGGCGCGCTGCTGATGATGCTGTCGGTGGAGTTCTTCAACCGCCGCTCGATCTACGGCAAGGCGGTGGTCGCCACCTTCAACGACCGCGACGCCGCCAAGCTGATGGGCATCAACACCGGCCTGGTGATCACCTTCTCCTACGCCCTCTCCTCGCTCACCGCCGCCTTTGCCGGCGTGCTGATCGCGCCGCTCACGCTCACCGGCGCCACCATGGGCTCGGTGCTGGGCCTGAAGGCCTTTGCGGTGGCCATCATCGGCGGCCTCACCAGCGGCATGGGCATCGTCGTGGGTGGCGTGATCCTGGGCGTGGCCGAGACCACCACCGGCTTCTACATCTCCACCGGCTACAAGGACGTGCCGGGCCTGGTGCTGCTGCTGATCGTGCTGGCGCTGAAGCCGGCCGGCCTGTTCGGCAAGACTGCGATCAAGAAGGTCTGAGCAGATGAAACCGAAATTCCTCATCGCCGCCGGCCTGGCCATCGCCGCCCTCGCGGCCTTTCCGCTCGCCTCCGGCAACCCCTACTACATCCACCTGGTCGAGACCATCATGATCTATGCGATCGTGCTGTTCGGCCTGGACATCGTGGTGGGCTACACCGGCCAGGTTTCGCTGGGCCATGCCGGCCTGTTCGGCATCGGCGCCTATACCGCCGGCGTGCTGGTGCTCAAATTGGGCGCCTCGATCTGGCTCACCCTGCCCGCCGCGATCGCGCTCACCGCCGCCTTCGGCGCGCTGCTGGCGCTGCCGGCGCTGCGCGTCACCGGCCCCTATCTGGCGATGGTGACGCTGGCCTTCGGCACCATCATCCAGATCCTCATCAACGAGATGAGCTTCCTCACCGAGGGGCCGATGGGCATCACGCTCACCAAGCCCAGCCTGTTCGGTCACCAGCTCGACGAGACCGAGTTCTACTGGGTGGTGGCGGCCATGCTGCTGGCCTCGCTGGTGTTCGTGCACCGCGTGCTGCGCTCGCACCTGGGGCGGGCCTTCGAGGCGCTGCGCGGCAGCCCAGTGGCGTCGGACTGCATGGGCGTCTCGGTCTACCGCTACAAGGTCTATGCCTTCGTCATCAGCGCCGGCCTGGCCGGGCTGGCCGGTGCGCTCTACGCCTACTCCGAGCAGTACATCTCGCCCAACACCTACAACTTCGAGCAGACCGTGCTGTTCCTGCTGGCCATCATCATGGGCGGCCGCAAGACCCGCACCGGCGCGCTGCTGGGCGCGGCCATCATCGTGATGCTGCCCAAGCTGCTGGACGATCTGGAGATGTTCCGCATCGTCTCGGTGCTGCTGGCGCTGATCGTGGCCGTGGCGTCGGCGGTGGCGCTCAAGCGCGGCAAGTCCAGCCTGCAGGCCGCCCTGATCCCGGTGGTGGGCAGCGTGGCGCTGGCGGGCCTCTCGTTCAAGCTGCAGACCATGACAGACTGGCGCCTCTCGGTGTTCGGCCTGATCACGCTGTTCGTCGTCTACTACCTGCAGGACGGCATCGTCGGCTTCGTGCGCAACGCCCTCAATCTGCGCGGCCATGCGGCCAGCGACGCCGACACCGCGGCCCAGTTGCCCGCCGGCGCCGATGCGCTCAGCAAGGCCGGCGGCGCGACCAGCCAGGGCGCCACCCTGCTGGAGGCCAGCAAGGTGCTGATGCAGTTCGGCGGCCTGAAGGCGCTCAATGAGGTGGATCTCTCCATCAAGCGCGGCAGCATCCACGGCCTGATCGGACCCAATGGTTCGGGCAAGAGCACCATGATGAATGTGCTCACCGGCATCTATGTGCCGACCGCGGGCGCGGTGAGCTTTGCCGGCGCCGCGCTGGCCGGCCGCACCTCCTCGGACATCGCGCTCTCCGGCATTGCCCGCACCTTCCAGAACGTGCAGCTGTTCGGCGAGATGACGGCGCTGCAGAACGTGCTGGTGGGCCTGCACCATAGCTTCCGCAGCAATCTGCTCGACGTGGCGCTGCACCTGCCGCGCTATCTGCGCGAGAACCACCAGGCCAGCGCGCGCGCCTTCGGCCTCTTGCGCTTCGTCGGCCTGGAGCAGCTGGCCGGCGAGGAGGCGCGCAACCTGCCCTATGGCAAGCAGCGCCTGCTCGAGATCGCCCGCGCGCTGGCGCTGGACCCGCAGCTGCTGCTGCTCGACGAGCCCGCCGCCGGCCTCACCGCACCCGACATCAAGGAGCTGCTGGCCATCATCCAGAAGATCCGCGAGCACGGCGTCACCGTGATCCTGATCGAGCACCATATGGACGTGGTGATGAGCTTGTGCGACACCGTCTCGGTGCTGGACTTCGGCCAGAAGATTGCCGAGGGCCTGCCGGCCGCGGTGCAGGCGGATGAAAAAGTGATCGAAGCCTACCTGGGCGGCCAGGCGGCCTGAGGGACACACAGCCATGTTGACCATCAAGAACCTCAGCGCCGGCTACGGCAAGGTGCAAGTGCTGCACGGCATTTCCATGGACGTGCCCAAGGGCAAGGTCGTGACCCTGATCGGCTCCAACGGCGCCGGCAAGACCACCACCATGCGCGCCATCTCCGGCATGATCGCGCCCACCGCGGGCGAGATCAGCCTGAACGGCAAGCGCATCGACGGCCAGGAGTCCTACACCATCGCGCGCCAGGGCCTGGCCCATTCGCCCGAGGGCCGGCGCGTGTTCGCCACCATGACGGTGACCGACAACCTGCGCCTGGGCGCCTTCCCGCGCTACACCGGCGCGCGCCCGCGCGGCGATGTGGAGGCCGATCTGCAGCGCGCCATGGAGTTGTTCCCGCGCCTCAAGGAACGCCGCATGCAGCTGGCCGGCACGCTCTCGGGCGGCGAGCAGCAAATGCTGGCGATGGCGCGCGCCACCATGCTCAACCCCGAGGTGGTGCTGCTGGACGAGCCCTCGATGGGCCTGGCGCCCATCCTGGTGGAGGAGGTGTTCCGCATCATCTCCAGGCTCAAGAGCGAGGGCGTGACCATGCTGCTGGTGGAGCAGTTCGCCGCCGCCGCGCTGGGCGTGGCCGACTACGGCTATGTGCTGGAGAACGGCCGCATCTCGCTGCACGGGCCGGCGCACCAGCTGCGCGACGACCCGGCGGTGAAGGCCGCCTACCTGGGCGGCGGGCACTGAGGTTCTTGAGGCGATGCTAAGCTGACCGGCAAGCCGATTGCCCATCAAGAAGGAGTTGCCATGCCCGGACTGCTGCCCCAGGTCGATCCCGACGGCCTGCTGGAATATTCCGTCGTGTTCACCGACCGCGCGCTGAACCATATGTCGCAGAAATTCCAGGGCGTGATGCGCGACATCTCGGCCGTGCTGAAGGAGGTCTACCGGGCGCGTTCGGCCATCGTGGTGCCGGGCAGCGGCAGCTTCGGCATGGAAGCGGTGGCGCGCCAGTTCGCCCATGGCAAGAAGACCCTGGTGCTGCGCAATGGCTGGTTCAGCTACCGCTGGACGCAGATCTTCGAGGCCGGCCAGATCCCGGCCGAGCAGCTGGTGCTGAAGGCGCGCCGCGCCGCGCCGGGCGCGCAGGCGCCGTTCGCGCCGGCCCCCATCGAGGAGGTGGTGGCCACCATCCAGGCCCAGCGCCCCGCGCTGGTGTTCGCCCCGCATGTGGAGACCGCCGCCGGCATGCTCTTGCCCGACGACTACCTGCGCGCGGTGGCCGACGCGGCCCACGCGGTGGGCGCGCTGTTCGTGCTGGACTGCATCGCCTCGGGTGCGCTCTGGGTCGACATGCAGGCCACAGGCGTCGACGTGCTGATCAGCGCGCCGCAAAAGGGCTGGAGCGGCTCGCCTTGCTGCGCCTTCGTGATGCTGAGCGAGCGCGCCCATGCCGCCATCGCCACCACCACCAGCTCCAGCTTCGCGATGGACCTGAAGAAATGGCTGCACATCATGGAGGCCTATGAGGGCGGCGGCCATGCCTACCACGCCACCATGCCCACCGATGCGCTGACGGCCACGCGCGACGTGATGCTGGAGACGCGTGCCTACGGCTTCGAGCGCCTGCGCCAGGAGCAGCTGGCGCTGGGCCGCCAGGTGCGCGCGCTGCTGGAGTCGCGCGGCTTTGCCAGCGTGGCCGCGGCGGGCTATCAGGCGCCGGGCGTGGTGGTGAGCTACACCACGCTGGACGGCCTGCACAACGGCAAGTCCTTCCTCGCCGAGGGCATCCAGAGTGCCGCCGGCGTGCCGCTGCAATGCGACGAGGGGGCGGACTTCAAGAGCTTCCGCATCGGCCTGTTCGGCCTCGACAAGCTGCACGCGCCCGAGCGCAGCGTGGCGACGCTGGCGCAGGCGCTGGACCGCATGCTCGGGGCTGCTGAGCAGAAGGCAGCGTAATGTCGCACTACACCGCCCTGGTCGAATGGCAGCGCGCCGCGGAGGCGCGCTTCAACGACAACCGCTACTCGCGCGCGCACCGCTGGAGCTTCGATGGCGGTGCCATCGTGCCCGCCTCCAGCTCACCCCAGGTGGTGCGCCTGCCCTTCTCCGACGCCAGCGCCGTCGACCCCGAGGAAGCCTATGTGGCTGCGCTCTCCAGCTGCCACATGCTGTGGTTCCTGAGCCTGGCGGCGCGCGACGGCTATGTGGTGGACAGCTACCGCGATGCCGCCGAGGGCCTGATGGCGCACAACACCGCCGGCAAGGAAGTCATGACCGATGTGACGCTCAAGCCCGCCGTCGCCTTCAGCGGCAGCAAGGCCCCCAGCGATGCCGAGCTGGCGCGCCTGCACCACGAGGCGCATGAGAGCTGCTACCTCGCCAATTCGGTGCGCACCGAGATCAGGGTGGCGGGGACCTGGAGCCACCAGCCCTGAGCAGCAGCAGGGCCGCGGTGGCCAGCAGGCCCAGCCCGGCCGACAGCCACAGCGCGGCCGCGCCCCAGGCGTCCAGGCACAGGCCGAACAGCCAGGGCGCGAGCGCCTGTGCCACGCGCGCCGGCGCCATCATCAGGCCCTGCCGCCGGCCATAGCCCTGCGGCCCGAACAGCGCCAGCGGCAAGGTGCCCTTGACGATGGTGAGGATGCCGTTGCCGCCGCCATGCAGCAGGCCGAACAGCGCGGCCAGCGGCGCACCGAAGACGGCCAGCGCGATCGCACCGAGCGGATGCAGGGCGGCCGCCAGCCGCGCCACCCAGAGCGGATGGACGCGGCGCAGCAGGCCATATTCCAGCAGCCGCGCGCCCACCTGGGCCGGGCCGATCAGCGCGCCCACCGCCACCGCCGCGGCCAGGGTGCTGCCGCTGGCCTGCAGCAGCCGCGGCAGGTGCGCCGCCATGGCGGTGCTGATGAAACCGGCGATGGCGAACACCAGGGCCAGCAGGGCCGCGGTGCGCAGGCCGGCAACCCCCGGCTCGGCAGCGCTTGCGCCCTCCGCCCGCGTGCCCTGCTCGCTCGCCGGCGACGCCACCTTGGGCAACCAGGCATTCAGGGGCAGGCCGATCAGCAGATGCAGGGCCGCCCAGCCAAAGCAGGCGCCGCGCCAGCCCCACAGCTGCTCCATCAGCGTGCTGAGCGGCCAGCCCAGGGTGCTGGCAAAGCCGGCGATCAGGGTGATGCCGGTGATGGCATTGCGCGCCCCCTGGCCGTACAGCCGCACCAGCGCCGCGAACGCGGCCTCGTACAGGCCCGCGCCCATCGCCAGGCCCAGCAGCAGCCAGGCGGCGAACAGGCTCGCCGCGCCCTGCGCCAGCCCCAGCGCCGCCAGGCCCAGCGCGAACAGCACGCTGGTGCCCATCAGCACCGGCCGGCCGCCGCGGCGGTCGATGGCACGGCCGGCCCAGGGCCCCAGCAGGGCCGATACCACCAGGGCCAGCGAGAAGGCCGCGAACACCGTGGCCGGCGTCACGCCCAGCGCCCGCGACATCGGCGTGGCCAGCATCGCCGGCAGGTAGTAGGACGAGGCCCAGGCCAGCGTCTGGGCCGCGCCCAGGCTCAGCACCGTGGCGCTGCGGGCCGCGGCCGGCGGCTCAGCCACAGCAGCGCGCCGCGGCGGCCTTGGGCGCCGCGGCGCAGCAGGACGCCGGCGCCGTGGCTGCAGCCGATGACGAGGGCGGCGCCTCGCCCGCGCTGCAGACGCCGGTTTCAGGCAGGTCCAGCTCCACCCGGTCGGCGGCCTCGACATCCCCCGCCAGCGCCGCCACCACCGAGCGTGCCTGCTCGAAGCCGGTAGCCATCAGGAAGGTGGGCGCGCGGCCATAGCTCTTCACGCCCAGGGTGTAGAGGCCGGGCTCGGGATGGGCCAGCTCGCGGTGCCCATGCGGGCGCACCGTGCCGCAGCTGTGCAGGTTCGGGTCGATCAGCGGGCCCAGCGCCGCGGTCGATTCCAGCCAGGGGTCCAGCCTGACGCGCAGCTCGCTGGCCAGGCGCAGGTCGGGGCGCTGCCCGGTGGCGCAGATGATCTCGTCGAAACCGTCCAGCTGCAGCGCCCCGCCCTGCGCCTGGCTGCCCAGCACGCTGAGCTTGCCCTCTACCCGGCGCAGCTCGGCGATGCGCAGCCCGCTGATGAACTCCAGCGCGCCGCTGGCCTGCAGCGCCTGCAGCGCCGTGCCCAGCTGGCCGCGCGCCGGCAGCGCGTCGGCCGCACCGCCGCCGAACACGCGTTTCAGCGCGGGCGAGCGCACGCCCCAGGCCAGGCGCGTGCCCGGCACCTGCTGCGCCAGTTCGGCCAGCGCCAGCAAGGCATTGGCGGCCGAGTGCCCGGCCCCCACCACCAGGGTGCGTTTGCCGGCATAACGCGCACGCTGCGCACCCAGCACATCGGGAATGCCGTAATGGATCTGCGCCGCCGCCGCGGCCTCGCCCAGCGCCGGCAGGCCGCCGGCGCCCAGCGGGTTGGGCTGGCCCCAGGTGCCGGTGGCATCGATCACCGCGCGGGCGCGGATCTCCAGCGGGCGGCCGCCCTGCTCGGCGCGGATCACGAAGGGCGCGAGCTCGCGGCCGGCGCTCTTGACCTTGTCAAAACCCTCACGGCTGATGGCCGTCACGCGGGTGTTGAGGCGCAGGCCGCGCGCCACCTCGGGCAGGGCGGCAAAGGGCTTGAGCACGCGCTCCACCACCTCGCCCGCCAGCGGCAGGGCCTCGGCGTCGGGCGCCTGCCAGCCGCTGGCGGCCAGCTGCCTGGCCATCTGGGCATCGATGTTGTAGCGCCAGGGAGAGAACAGGCGCACATGGCCGTAGTCCAGCAGATGCGCGCCCACGCTCGGCGCGGCCTCCAGCGCCACGAAGGGCAGGCCGCGCGCGATCAGCTGCGCCACCGCGGCCAGCCCCACCGGGCCGGCCCCCAGCACCGCCACCGGCAGCGCTGCATTCGATTGATTCGTCAGGGACATGATGTCGATTCCTTCTTGGCCGTGGGCGGCAGGCAGCAATTGGCTGCGGTATCCGCCTGCAGGGCCTTCAAGAGCAATAGCAGGGAACTCTCCACCGCCGCCCGCTCGCGCTCGTCGAGCGCGCCCAGCAGGTCTTCGGCATGGGTGTCGAGGGTCTTGTTCAGTTCACGCGTGGTGCGCTCGCCGTCGGCGGTGAGCGTGACGAGCCAGCTCCTTGCGTCGCTCGGGTTCGGCTCCTTGCTCACCCAGCCACGCGCGGCCATGCCCTCCACCGCACGCGACACCCAGCTCTTCTCCAGGCTCAGGCGGGTGCCGAGTTCCGAGAGCGGCAGCGGGCCGGAACGCGCCAGCTCGGTGAGCAGATGGCACTGGGTGCTGGTGGTGCGGCAGCAATCGGCGACGACGCGCTGGGCGCGCGTGTACAGGCGCGCCACTTCGCGCAGCAGGCTGCCGGGCGCGGCGTTCTTGGCATTCATAGGGCGGCGCAACTGGTGGTGTATAGCAACTAGTGAAACGCACGATAGGCTTCGCTTTAGAGGTTGTCAATAGCAACTACTTGGCTCAAAGAAACGGGGCCGGGCCCCGTCGCATGCCGGCCGCCCTCAGGCCCGCTGCGCCCCCAGCAGGCGATGCACGCCCAGCGCCAGCCCGGCACCGACCAGCTCGGCCAGCACAAAGCCCGGCGCGCTGGCCGGGGCGATGCCGGCAAAGCTGTCGCTGAAGAGGCGGCCGAACACCGCGGCCGGGTTGGCGAAGGAGGTGGAGGCGGTGAACCAGTAGGCCGCGCCGATATAGCAGGCCACCATCGCCGCCACCCGCTCGGCCGGTGCGCGCAGGATCACCAGCAGCAGGCCGAAGGTCGCCACGCCTTCCGCGATCCACTGGCCCTGGCCGCCGCGCAGCTTGGCGGAGAACTGCAGGACCGGCATCTCGAACATCGCGTGCGCCAGCCAGGCGCCCAGCATGGCACCCAGCAGCTGCGCCGCCACATAGGGCAGCAGCTGGCCGCGCGGCAAGGCGCCGCGCAGCGCCATCACCAGCGAGACGGCCGGGTTGAAATGGGCGCCGCTGAGCGGGCCGAGCAGCTCGATCAGCACATAGAGCCCGCCCACCGTGGCCAGCGTGTTGGCGAGCAGCGCGATCGCCACATTGCCGCCGGCCAGGCGCTCGGCCATGACGCCCGAGCCGATCACCACCGCCAGCAGCAGGGCCGTGCCCAGGGTTTCGGCCAAGAGCTTTCGGGAAACAGCCATCGTCATGCTCAGCTCTTCGCGATCTGCTCGAGCGCGGCCTTCAGCTCGGCCGGGCTCAGGCTGGCGAGCGGCAGCGCCAGCAGCTGCAGCATGCGGTAGCCGATCGCCTGGCGCGTCAGCTCGAAGGCGCGCTGCTTGCCGGCGTCGCCGCCCTCGGCATTGGACGGGTCGGGGTAGCCCCAGTGCACCTTGACCGGCTGCCCGCCATCCCGATTCGCGCCGAAGAACACCGGGCAGGCCTCGGCCGCGGCGCTGTCGCACACGGTGATGACGATGGACAGCGGCGGCGCGTCCGGCGTGGTGAATTCGTCCCAGCTCTTGCTGCGGTAACCCGCCACCTCGACGCCGGCTTGGCGCAGCGCCTCCAGCGCGAAGGGGTTGAGGCGGCCGCTGGGCGCGCTGCCGGCGCTGTGGGCGCGCACATCCTGGCCCAGCCTGGCGGCCAGATGGTTGAGCATGCCCTCGGCGAGCACGCTGCGGGCGGAGTTGTGGGTGCAGAGAATCAGTACGTGGGTGGTCATGGTCGATGCGGGCGTCGTTGTTTCAGCAGGCGCAGGACTTGGTGGCAGTCCGGATTTCAGGGCTGAGGCAGGCCTCGCCCTGGCAGCAGTTCTCGGTCAGATAGGCCAGCAGCGCGTTCATCTGCTCGAAGGCAGCGCGGTAGACCAGGTTGCGGCCCAGCCGCTCCTGGCTCACCAGGCCGGCATTGGCCAGTTCCTTGAGGTGGAAGGACAGCGTGGCGGCCGGCAGCTCCAGCGCCTCGGCCAGCGCACCGGGCGTGAGCCCCTCCTGCCCCGCCACCACCAGCAGGCGGAACACCTTGAGCCGGTGGCTTTGCGCCAGCGCGGCCAGCGATCGGATGATGATTTGTTCGTCCATAGTTTGATTATTCTACGTTTATGGAAATATTGATACAAGACAATCTCACCGGCTTTGCCTTGCGCGAGACTGATGGCATGCCGATGAACCGCAAGACCAAGGAGCCCGCCATGCGCCAATTGCAGATCTACGACCCGGCCCTGTGCTGCAGCAGCGGCGTTTGCGGCGCCGAGGTCGATGCCCGGCTGCTGCAGGCCAGCGCCGACATCGACTGGGCGCGCAACGCCGGCGCCCGCATCGAACGCTTCAACCTGGCCAGCGAGCCGCTCGCCTTCGCCCAGCAGGCCGAGGTGAAGGCCTGGCTGGAACGCGCCGGCCAGGACGCCCTGCCCCTCACCCTGCTGGACGGCCAGCTGATGCTGGCGGGCCGCTATCCGAGCCGGCAGCAGCTGGCGCAGTGGCTGGGCTTGCCCCTGGCCGCACCCGAAAACACCTGCTGCAGCGGCGGAAGCTGCTGCGCCTGAGGCCCGCCACCATGCAGATGCTTGAAAACCTGCCGCGCTTTGCCTTCTTCACCGGCAAGGGCGGCGTGGGCAAGACCTCACTGGCCTGCGCGGCGGCGCTGCAACTGGCCGACGCCGGCAAGCGCGTGCTGCTGGTCAGCACCGATCCGGCCTCCAATGTGGGCCAGGTGTTCGGCCTCGCCATCGGCAACACCATCACGCCGATCGCGGCAGTGCCGCGCCTGTGGGCCATCGAGATCGACCCGCAGGCCGCCGCCCAGGGCTACCGCGATCGCATCGTCGGCCCGGTGCGCGGCGTGCTGCCCACCGAGGTGGTGAAGGGCATCGAGGAACAGCTGTCAGGCGCCTGCACCACCGAGATCGCCGCCTTCGACGAGTTCACCGGCCTGCTCACCGACCCCGCGCTCAGCGAGCGCTTCGAGCATGTGCTGTTCGACACCGCACCCACCGGCCACACCATCCGCCTGCTGCAACTGCCGGGCGCCTGGAGCAGCTTTCTGGAGGCCGGCCAGGGCGATGCCTCCTGCCTGGGGCCGCTGGCCGGGCTGGAGAAGCAGCGTGCCCAATATGCCGCCGCGGTGGCGGCCCTGGCCGACCCGGCGCGCACGCGCCTGGTGCTGGTGGCGCGCGCCCAGGCCTCGGCGCTGCGCGAGGTGGCGCGCACCCATGAGGAGCTGCAGCGCGTCGGCATGCAGCGCCAGTTCCTGGTCATCAACGGCGTGATGCCGGCGGCCGAGGCCGAGCGCGACGCGCTCGCCGCCGCCATCGTGCGGCGCGAGCAGGCAGCGCTGGCGGCCATGCCGGCGGCCTTGCGGGACCTGCCCTGCGAGCAGCTGCCGCTCAAGCCCTTCGATCTGGTCGGCCTGGAGGCGCTGCGCAGCTTCTTCGACGCCAACGCGCCGCTGCCGGCCCTTGCGTCAATGCCGCCCTTGCCACCGGCCAGCCTGGCCGCGCTGGTGGACGAGCTGGCCGCGGCCGGTCACGGCCTCATCATGCTGATGGGCAAGGGCGGCGTGGGCAAGACCACGCTGGCCGCCGCCGTGGCGGTGGCGCTGGCGCAGCGTGGCCTGCCGGTGCACCTGAGCACCTCGGACCCGGCCGCCCACCTGACGGAAACACTCAGCGGCCAGCTCGAGCATCTGCGCGTCAGCCGCATCGATCCGCAGGCCGAGACCCTGCGCTACCGCGAGCAGGTGCTGGCCAGCAAGGGCAAGAACCTGGACGCGCCGGGGCGCGCCCTGCTGGAGGAGGACCTGCGCTCGCCCTGCACCGAGGAGATCGCGGTGTTCCAGGCCTTCTCGCGCATCATCCGCGAGGCCGGCCGCCAGTTCGTGGTGATGGACACCGCGCCCACCGGCCACACCCTGCTGCTGCTGGACGCCACCGGCGCCTACCACCGCGAGATCGCGCGGCAGATGCAGGGCCGCGGACAAGGCATCCACTTCACCACGCCGATGATGCAGCTGCAGGACCCGGCGCGCACCAAGGTCATGATCGTCACCCTGGCCGAGGACACGCCGGTGCAGGAGGCCGCCCAGCTGCAGGCCGATCTGCAACGCGCCGGCATCACGCCCTGGGCCTGGGTGATCAATATGAGCGTGGCGGCAGCGCCCGCGTGCCACTCCACCCTGTTGCAGCAGCGCGCCCTCAAGGAGCGCGCGCAGATTGAAAAGGTGGCGCAGCAGCATGCGGCACGCCACGCCATCGTGCCCTTGCAGGCCGAGGAACCGGTGGGCGTGGAACGCCTGGCCGCGCTGGCGACTTAGCTCTTGCCGAACTTGGCCTTGGCCGCGCTGATGCAGCCGGCCTTGGCGTCACCCGCCATGGCCTCGCATTTCTCGGCCGCGACCTTGTAGTCGGCGTCGCGCTTTTCGTCCAAGGCCTCGACCTTGGCCTCGACGATGCGCTTGCTCAGCTTGGCGTCGGCCAGGGCCTTGGTCTCGACCGCCTTGGCCTCCTTGCGGCAGACATCGCGGGCATTGCCGGCCTGGTCATCGCAACGCTCCTTGGCCACCGCGTAGGCGGCCTCGGCGCGCGCCACCTCCAGCTTGGTCCAGTCTTCCTGCTTGCCGCTGTAGTTGTATGCCAGCTCGTGCTTGGCGATCTTTTCCTTCGCCCGCGCCTGTTCGATGCAGACGTCCTTGGCATTGCCGGCCTGGCTGGCGCAGGCGGCCTTGTCGATCTTGTAGTCGGCGCTGACCTTGTCCTTGGCGCTGCCGTATTCGAGCTTGCTGAGCGCCGTGGCCTGGGCCATCGGTGCCAGCAGCAGGGTGGTAGCCAGGGCCAGTGAGGTCTTGAGCATGGTGATGTGGTTCATGGTGTTCCTAGGTTGAAAGCGGAGGCTCAGGCGCGCGGTTCGCCCTGACGGTTGACGCTGATGGTCGAGCCCGGGGGCGAGGTCATCTGCACGCGGTAGTCGCGGCCGCGGAATTCATAGCTGACGTCCCAGTACTCGGGGCGCGGATCGCCGGCGACGTTCTCGCAGCGCTGCACGTTCTGCGTGGTCACCGGGCGGCCATCGCGGTCGCGGCCGATATTGGCGCCCAGCGCCCCACCCGCCACCGCACCACCCACGGTGGCGATGTCCCTGCCGGTGCCGCCGCCGATCTGGTGGCCGAGGATGCCGCCGATCACCGCACCCGCCAGCGCCGCGGGCACATTCGCCTCGCGACGATCTTGCGGGATCTGCTCGCGCTCGGTCCAGCAGCGCCGCTCGGGCGTGCCGACCACCGCGCGCACCGAGGTGACGGTGGCGTCATAGAGGCGCTCGCCACCGCGGCGGCGATAGTCCTGCTGCACCAGCGGTGCCGGCGCGTAGCGGTCTTCGTCGATGCGGGCGTCGCGGTCCACCGCGCGCACCGAGGAGATGCGGTCGTTCAGCCCCATGGCCTGCAGCGAGGCATAGCGGCCCTGGCGCAAGACCACGCAGCGTCCGTCGAAGCGCCGGTCTTCGCAGACCTCCCAACGGCCGCGCTGCACCACCACCGAGGATGCACGGTCGTTGAAACCGAAGCGCTCCAGGTTGCGGATCTGCTGGTCGGTGTTGAAGCTGCGGCCCTGGAAGGCCTCGCGTTCATAGAAGGTGACTTGGGCCCCCGCCTGTGCGGCCAGCGTCAGGCCGGCCAGCAAGGCGGTCAATCGGAGCATCTTGTTCAGGGTTCCCTCCAGGGGAGATCAGCGGCGGTGCGCCACGCTCTGCAGTGTGCGAGCCGCGGCGCAGCGCGCCCAGCGGCCAAGGCCGGCATGTGCTGTAGTCGCCGTCCTACAGCCGGCCCTACGCTGCATCCATTGGCAAGGCCTGGCCCCAGCGCGCACACTTGCGCTTGATGGCCAACCTGCGCACCTATCTCGTCGAAGACAGCCCCTTGCTACGCGAGAGCCTGAGCGCGACCCTGGAGGAGCTGGTGCCGCTGCGGATGGTGGCCGCCGCCGCCGATGAATCCAGCGCTCTGCACTGGCTGGCCCATCACGGCCGCGACATCGATCTGGTGATACTGGACATCTTCCTCAAGCAGGGCTCGGGCCTGGGCGTGCTGCGCGCCACGCAGAGCCCACCGCCGCCCTACAAGCTGGTGGTGCTGAGCAACTACGCCACGCCCGAGGTGCGCCGCAGCTGCCTGGCACTGGGCGCCGCCCAGGTGTTCGACAAGTCGCACGACATCGAGGCCCTGGTGCGCTATTGCCAGCAGCTCAGCGGATCAGGCCATGCTTGAGCGCGTAGTAGGTCAGGTCGCTGTTGCTGGCCAGATGCATCTTCTCCATCACCCGGGTGCGGTAGGTGCTGATGGTCTTCACGCTCAGCGACATGCCCTCGGCCACATGACCCACCGTCTCGCCCTGGGCCAGGCGCAGGAAGACCTGCAGCTCGCGCTCTGAGAGCTGCAGATGCGCGGGCTGGTCGGCATGCTTGTCGCCCAACTCCTCGGCCAGCTGCTCGGCCACCCCGGCCGAGATGTATTTGCGGCCGCGGCACACCGTGCGTATCGCCTTGACGATCTCGTCGGGATCGCAGTCCTTGCCCAGATAGCCGCTCGCCCCCTGGCGCAGCAGCGTGGTGGCGTATTGCGATTCGGCGAAGCCGCTGAGTATCAGCACCGGCAGCTCCGGCGCACGCGCCTTCACGGCCACCAGCGTGTCCACCCCGCTCTGCTCGGGCATGCCGATGTCCAGCAGCATCACGTCCAACCCGCCCTCGCGCAGCAGCGCCATCGCCTCGCGGCCGCTGGCGGCCTCGCCCACCACCTGGAAGTCGGCCTGCTCCGCAAAATACTGGCGCAGGCCAGCGCGAACCAGCGCATGATCGTCGACGATGGCAATGCGTATCACGATGTCCCCTTTCACGCGCGGCGGGCGCGCACCGGATGAAGTTCTTCATCAAGCTGCTGCAGCGACAACCGATTGTGTGCCTGTCGGCGGGCCTGGCCCTGCTATGCCTGCTGCTGGCGCCCTGGGCCTGGCTGCAACTGGCGGCCCTGGGCCTGCTGCTGCTGTTGCTGTACCAGAGCCTGGCCCGGCAGCAGGCCGCGCACGACAGCCTGCACCTGATGGTGGCCGAGCGCACCGCCGAGCTGATCGATCTGGCGCAGCACCTGCAATGGGCGCGTGAGGACGAGCGCCAGCGCCTCGCGCGCGACCTGCACGATGAACTGGGTGCCCTGCTCACCTCGGCCAAGCTGGACGCCGCGCGCATCCGCTCGCGCCTGGGCGGCTCGGCGCCCGAGGCGAGCGAGCGGCTGGCGCATCTGGTGCAGTCGCTCGACGAGGTGATTGCGCTGACGCGCCGCATCGTCGAAGACCTGCTCCCCTCGGCGCTGGGCAATCTGGGCCTGCCCGCCACGCTGGAGATCCTGGCGCAGGAGTTTGCCGCGCGCTCGAACGTCACGGTGCATTGCAGCGTCGCGCCGGTGCGCCTGAGCCCGCGCGCCGAGCTGGCCGTGTACCGGCTGGTCCAGGAGGCCATCAACAACATCAGCAAATACGCCGCTGCCCGCCAGGTCTGGATCACGCTGGCCAGCCAGGGCACGCAGGCGCAGGTCTCGGTGCGCGACGACGGCCGCGGCTTCGACAGCGCCCACCCGGGCGGCACCTCGCGCGGCCTGCTGGGCATGCGCTATCGCGTGGAGGCCGAGCAGGGGCGGCTGCACATCCGCTCCGCACCCGGCCAGGGCACGCTGATCGAGCTGAGCCTGCCGCAGCTGGCCGAGGCCGCTGCATCGCCCTAGTCGCCGGCTTGGGTGTCGTGAAAGGCATGCCCCAGGCGCGCGCGCTTGGCCGCGTACATCGCCAGGTCGGCGCTCTTGAGCAGGGATTCGGCGCAGGCGCCGTCGAAGGGGAACACGGCAATGCCGATGCTGGGCTGGATCTGCAGGCTCAGCGCGCCCACCGTCATCGGTGCGGACACCGCCTGGTAGAGCTTGTTGGCGAGCAGCAGCAGCGGCCGCGGATTGGCATCGCTGGCACGCAGGCAGGCGAACTCGTCGCCGCCGATGCGGCTCACCATATCGCTGGCCCGCACCGCCCGCCGCAGCCGCGCCGCCGCGATCTTCAGCACCTCGTCGCCGACGGCATGGCCATGCTCGTCATTGACCCGCTTGAAGTCGTCCAGATCCAGATACAGCACCGCCACCGCCGGCTGCTCGGGCCGCGCCTCCTGGATCGCCTGGGCCAGGCGCTGGCCGAAGAAGCGCCGGTTGGGCAGCTCGGTGAGGCCGTCGTGCAAGGCCTGGTGGCGGGCCTGACGCGCACCGTCGCGGCTGCCGGCCAGATCGGCGCGCGCCTGCGCCAGAAAGACCTGGGTGTCGAACAGCGTCAGCTCCAGCTGCCGCCGGCGGCGCAGTTCATGAGCCATGCCCTCCTGCAACTGCGCCAGCGCTTCGGCGCATTCGAGCAGCGGCGCGCGCTGCGGCTCATGCGCCAGCTGGCGCAGCCGCTCGCCCACCGCCCCCAACATGACGCTCAGGTCGGCCGGCGCCAGACCCTGGAGCGCGGCCGAAGGGAGCGTTTGCGGCGCGTCCGTCGGCGCGGGTCCGGGTCGGCTCGCCGGCACCGGGCTGCCGCGCTGCAGCTCGACCGCTGGGTCGGGATGGATCATCCGGGCACTCCCCTTGGTGAATACCGTCATGACAGAAGCTGCGACAGATTTGAAGCGAAGCCCGGCAAACCGGTCCGTGCGGTAACGCACATAGCCAGCCCGCGCCCGCCGTTCTTGCTGTCCATGGCGCAGCCCCCGGCCTAGAGGCGGCCCGTCACGAACAACACGATGACCACCAGCAGGATCACCCCCACCACGCCGCTGGGGAAATAGCCCCAGCTCTGGCTGTGCGGCCAGGTGGGCACGGCGCCCACCAGCATCAGGATCAACAGGACGAGCAGAACGGTACCTAGGCTCATGGCGATCTCCTTAACGATTGGGTGCGGAAGCCGGCGGCATCACGATCACCGTGGTGCCATCCCCGCTCTTGCCGGTGCGGCCGGTCTGGCCAGTCTGGCCGTCCTGACCGGTCTGGCCCGCCTCGCCCTGGCTGCCGGTAGGGCCGGTGTTGCCGGTATTGCCTTGATAGCCCTGGCTGCCTTGGCTGCCGGCCGGCCCGGGCGGGCCCGGCACGGCCACCTGCACCGCGGCGGGCACGGTCACCACCATGGGTCGCTCGCAGGCCGCCAGTGCGGTGCAGAGCAGGAGTGCGGCGCCGTAGAGGGCCTGGCGCAAGGGCGCTGAAGAAAGGCTGTGGCTCATGTTGATTCCTTGATTGGGGTGTCGCGAGTAGGCGCGCTGGAAGCCGCCCCGTCAGTGCGCTGACGCACAGATTGCGCGGCGCCGCGGCGCGATAGTCGGCAGCATGAAGTTCCAGCACGCCGACCTCTCCAGACCACACGCCTACCGTTGCCCCAGCTGTGGTGGCCTGCTGTGGCGCCAGCCGCGGCATCTGATCGACTTCGTCATCAGCGCCTTCAGGCCCATGTGGCGCTTCAACTGCCGCTTCATTGCCTGCCAATGGCAGGGGCGCCTGCCGGTGCTGCCGGAGGACCTGGAGCAAAAGCCCCAATTCGACCGGCACGGCGTCCTGTGAACGCCCGGCTCAGTTGCTGAGCATCAGCTGCAGGATCAGACCGGTGGCGATCGCCACCAGCAGATAGTCACCACCCGCCTGCACCCAGTGGTAGCCACGCGGCGGTGCATAGAGATGGTGACCGCGCCAGTCCTCCACCACGTACTGACGCTCGCGGTATTGCGGCGGCAGGCGCTGGCCGCGGTAGTAGCGGTACTCGGGGCCAGCACCGCGGCCCTCGTAATGGCCGCCCTGGCGGCTGTCATAGCGGCCGTCGCTGCGCTGCTCATAGCGATGATCCTGGCGCTGATCGCGGCGCTGCTCATAGCGCTGCTCATCACGCTGCTCATGGCGCCTGTCGTCGCCGCGCTGCGATTGCTGCTGACGGTCGTCGCGGCCATCGCGCTCGCCACGTTCGCCGCGATCGTGCGGCTGCGCCTGGGCCAGGCCGCTCAAGCCCAGGCTCAGGGCCAACAGGCAATTCAGGGTGCGCTTCGTGTCCATGTGGTACTCCTCGTGGCGGCTCGGGGCGAGCGCCCGTGCCGCAGAGCCTAGGCGCCGCCGCGCCGCTTGACTGTGCGCCAGCGCACCGGCGCCAAGTTAAGAAAGCGCTAAGCGGCGGCGCCCACCATGCAGGCATCCCGAACCGCAAGGACGCCACCATGAGTACCCCCGCTCCCACCCAACGCCCCCTGATCTGGGATCTCCCCACCCGCCTGTTCCACTGGCTGATGGTGCTGAGCTTTGCCGGCGCCTATCTCACGGCCGAGAGCGAGCGCTGGCGCCTGCTGCACGTGAGCTTGGGCTATACCCTGGCAGGCCTGGTGGCCTTCCGCGTGCTGTGGGGCCTGATCGGCAGCCGGCATGCGCGCTTTGCCAGCTTTGTGCGCGGCCCCGCCGCCGTGGCCCGCTATCTGCGCTCGCTGCTGCAGGGCCGACCCGAACACCATGCCGGCCACAACCCGGCCGGCGCCCTGGCCGTGCTGGCCCTGCTGGGCCTGGGCGCCCTGCTCACCGCCAGCGGCTGGGCCACCTACAACGAACTCGGCGGCAATCTTGGTGGTGATTGGCTGGAGGAGGCGCATGAGGCCATCGCCAACGCCATGCTGGCGCTGGTGGGCCTGCACATCGCCGCGGTGATCGTCTCCAGCCGCCTGCATCGCGAGAACCTGGTGGCCGCGATGATCACCGGCCGCAAGCAGGGCGCGCCCGAAGAGGCCGCCCGCAGCCCCTGGCGCAGCGTCGCCGCCCTGCTGCTGGCCGCGGTGCTGGGCTTCTGGTGGTGGCAGTTTGTCCAGGCACAGCAACAGGCACCGCTGCAGGCGCCGGCGGCACGCCCGGGCCATCACCAGCAGCATGAAGATGGCGACGACGACTGAGGCGGGCACGGCCGGCTGGCAAGCTGGGCCCTTGTCCTACACGTGCGCGCCGCGCTGTCCGATGCCCGCGGCGCGGCGGGCGGGCGATGCTCCAGGCATCTGCCAACCACTCAAGGACAGTCCATGCCCATCAAGACCACAAGCGCCAGCCTGCAACCCGTGCTGGCCGCCAGCCTGGCCCCGCTGGAAAAGCTCACCCGGCTGACCCAGGCCAACCTGGACCTGCTGACGCGCTTCTCACACTCGGACGAGATCAGCGCCCCCGGCCAACTGCCGAATCTGCTGCAGTCCAAGGCCTTCAACGAACTCAGCCAGGGCATCATCAAGAACTACAGCGAGTTCGTCAGCGAGCTTGGCAAGGACGGCGTGGCCGCCCTGGCCAAGGTCCAGCCATGAGCGCGCTCCACCCCTTGAAGGCCCTGCATGCGCTGCGTCTGCGGCGCAAGGCCGCGCGCGCGGCACAGCCCCCGGCCTCCGACCAGGCCTATCTGATCTTGGAGCCCGGCAGCTACCAGGTGCACCGCAGCGGCGCAGCCCGCCATACCGTCATCAAGCCCAAGCGCTGAGCCCGACGTGCTGGTGCTGGACAGGCGCGACTCCACCGTCTGGGTGGACGACACGCTCTCGCTGCGCCGGCAGGCCCTGGACCTGCGCGCGTTCAGCGTTCAGGCCTCGCGCTCGTTGCGCCGGATATCGCGCAGCATGAAGAGATACAGCCCCTCCACCTTCTCGCGTGCCCAGGGGGTCTTGCGCAGGAACTTCAGGCTGGAGGCGACGCTGGGCTCGTGCGTGAAGCAGCGCACCGGGATGCGCTCGCCCAGGCCGGCCCAGCCATAGTGATCGGCCAGCGCCGTGACGATGCGCTCCAGCGTCATGCCGTGCAGGGGGTCGCGCGAGGCGGCGGATGTCGTGGAGGTGGCCATGGCCGATTGTCGCTAAGGTTTGACGGTGCTGAACTGGCCCTCGCGCACCAGCTGAGCCAGGGCCGCATTCAGTCGTGCCAGCAAGGCCTCGTCCAGCTGCGGGTGGCAGGCCAGAAAGGACTCCAGCACGCCCAACTCCAGCGCCTCGCGCAGGCGCGGTGCGTCGGGCCGGGCCAGCTCGTAGCGCAGCGTCAGATCGCTGGTGGCCCAGAGGTCGATGCGCTCGGCCATCAGCATGCGCAGGCTGATCGCATCGCTGGCCACCTCCTCGACCGGCAGACCCGCGGCATGCAGGCGGCCGGCCACCACCGACTGCCGAATCGCGCCGATGCGTAGGCCCCGCAAGGCCTGCAGGTCCGCCCAGCGGCGCGGGTCCGTGGCCCGGGCCATCAGCACCAGGCGCGAGCGCGCCAGCAGGCCGGCCCATTTGAAATGCGCCTCGCGCTCCGGCGTGCGCGCCAGGCCGACGATGCAGGTGTTGGGGTGCTGCTCGGCATCCCGCATCGCCCGGGCCGTCACGCTCGGCTCGAAGCGCACGTCCACGCCGGCCAGCGCGCCCAGGCGCGTGAACACCGGCACCCCGCGCCCCTCGACAACGCGCGTCTTCGGGTGGCTGACAAACAGGCCGGGCGTTTCCATCACCAGCAAGGTCAGGGTCTCGGCACGCGCCGCAGCGACGCTGCCGACCAGCAGCAGCAACATCGACAAGGCGCCGCCCCAGTTCCCCAATCGCATGCGCAGGACTTTCATGACTTTGGCGGCATCGTAGCCGGGCGCTTGCGGGCGCCCAGGGCCGCGCCCGGTGCCCAGCCCAGGCGCTCGTACTCCGAGATCACCTGCGCGCCCAGCAGCAGCAGGGTGGCGCCCAGCTCCAGGCTCAGCAACACCGCGATCGCGGTGGTCAGCGAGCCGTACACGGTGCCGATCTGCGAGAGCGTGCCGAAGTACCAGACCAGCACATGGCGGGTCAGCTCCCACAGCAGCGCCGCCACCAAGGCCCCCAGCAGGGCGGCGCCCCAGGAGGGCCGGCCCAGCGGCATGACGAGGTAGATCGAGGCCAGCATCAGCACCTCGCCGGCCAGGCCCAGCAGGTACAGCAGCAGGCCCGACACCCCCACCAGCGACCAGCTGCGCCCCAGCAGCTCGACGCTCTGCTGGCCCAGCGCCTGCAGGCTGCCCGCCACCAGGGTCACCAGCAGCAGGCCGGCGCCCAGGCTGCAGATATAGGCGTAGGGGATCAGCGCCGAGATCAGCGCATGGCGGCGCCGCCGCACCAGGCGGTGGTGGAAGATCACCGACATGGCGTTCTCCAGCACCGTGAAGGCCAGCGAGCTGAAGAACAGCATGCTGACCAGCAACACCCAGCCGAGCACATCGCGGTGCGCCAGAAAGCGCGCCAGCTCGGCCACCATGGCGGACGATTGCCCGGGCACCAGCCATTCCAGGTAGCGGCCCACGGTGGCCAGCAGCTCGCCCTGCTCCACCACATGCGAGAGCACGATCACCGCCAGGATCAGCAGCGGCACGATGGACAGCAGCGCGTAATAGGCCACCGCGCCGGCCAGCAGCAGGCCCTGGTTGGCGCGAAAGGCCTTGAGCGTGCGCAGCGCGAAGGCGGCCGGGTGGCGCAACACCCAGAGCGACGGGCGGCCGCGCTGCGGCAAGGGGTCGGGGGACGCTGCCATTGGCCTCATTCTCACCCAGCCGAAGCCGCCGCGGGCGTCGCAGCTGTCGGACAAGGCCGCGATCGCCTGTGGGCACCCGCCCCAACACGCCTGCCGGCACGGCACGCGCGCGCGGCGCGGCGTAAGCTGGCCCATGGACATCACCGAACTCAAGCCCACCCCGCTCAGCGTCGACGTGCGCAGCCTCTCGCTGGGCCTGCTGGCGCTGCTGGCCAGCCTCTATGCCCTGCACTGGGCCAAGGAGCTGCTGGTGCCGGTGCTACTGGGCCTGGCCTTCAGCTATGCGCTCAGCCCGCTGGTGAACGCGCTGGAGCGCCTGCACCTGCCGCGTGTGCTGGGGGCGGCGCTGCTGATCGCCGGCATCACCGGCGGTCTGGGCTGGTCGGTCTATGCGCTCAGCGACGACGCCTATGCGCTGATCGAGTCGCTGCCCGCGGCCACCCAGAAGGTGCACGACGCGGTGCGCGCGCGCGGCCCGCAGGGCGAAAGCGCGCTGCAGAAGGTGCAGAAGGCCGCCACCGAGCTGGAACAGGCCGCGCAGGAGGGCAGCACGCCGGCTGCGACCACCAGAGGCGTGACGCGCGTGCGCATCGAGCGCCCGCAGTTCGACCTCAAGGACTACGTATGGAGCGGCAGCCTCGGCGCCCTGGCGGCGCTGGCCCAGGCGCTGGTGGTGATCTTCATCACCTTCTTCCTGCTCGCCTCGGGCAGCACCTTCCGGCGCAAGCTGGTCAGGATCGCCGGCCCCGACTTCGCCGCCAAGCGCATCACCGTGCAGGCGCTGGACGAGATCACCGACCAGATCCAGCGCTACCTGCTGGTGCAGCTGTGCACCAGCGTGCTGGTGGGCCTGGTGATCTGGGCTGCCTTCAGCGCGCTGCGCCTGGAGCATGCGGCGGTATGGGGCGCGGCGGCCTTTGTGCTGGACTTCATTCCCTACCTGGGCGCAAGCGTGCTCACCGCCGGCTCGGCCTTCTTCGCCTTCGTGCAGTTCGGCAATCTGGAGCTGCCGCTGCTGGTGGGCGGCACCGCCCTGCTGGTGCACACCCTCTCGGGCAATCTGCTGACGCCCTGGCTGAGCAGCCGCGCCAGCCGCATGAACGCGGTGGCGATCTTCATCGGCGTGCTGGCCTTCGGCTGGCTGTGGGGGCCCTGGGGCCTGCTTCTGGGCGTGCCGATACTCACCACGGTGAAGGCGGTGTGCGACCGCGTCGAACACCTCAAGCCGATCGGCGAGCTGCTCGGCGACTGACGGCGCCCCCTACTCGTGGCGCAGCGCCTCGATCGGATCGAGCTGCGCCGCGCGCCGCGCCGGGAAGTAGCCGAACAGCACGCCGATGCCGGCCGAGAACAGGAAGGCGACGATGTTGATGCGGGCGTCGAACAGGTAGGGCACGTGCATCAGGCTGGCCAGGCCGATCGAGGCCAGCGTGGCGAACACGATGCCGATCAGCCCGCCCAGCGCCGCCAGCGCCACCGCCTCGATGAGGAACTGCATCAGCACCTCGCGCTCGAGCGCGCCGATCGCCAGCCGCAGGCCGATCTCGCGGGTGCGCTCGGTCACGCTCACCAGCATGATGTTCATGATGCCGATGCCGCCCACCAGCAGGCTCACCGCCGCCACCGCGCCCAGCAGCGTGGTCATCACCTGGGTGGTGCCGCTGATGGTCTCGGCCAGTTGCTGGGTGTCCAGCACATTGAAGTTGTCGTCGTCGCCGGCGGCCAGCTTGCGGCGCTCGCGCAGCAGCTGGCCCAGGCTGGCCTTCAGGCGCGCGCTGTCGCTGCCGTCCTGCATCGACACCAGCAGGGTCGCGACGCGCTGGTTGCCGGTGACGCGGCGCTGCAGGGTGTGCAGGGGCAGCACCACCACATCGTCCTGGTCATTGCCCATCGCCGCCTGGCCCTTGGACGCCAGCACGCCCACCACGGTGCAGGAGAAGGTCTTGATGCGCAGCTGCTCGCCCAGCGCCGGCGTGCTGCCGTAGAGCTCGCGCCGCACCGTCTCGCCGACGATGCAGACCGCGCCGCCCGCCAGCTGCTCGGCCTCGTCGAACAGCCGGCCCTGGGCCAGCTTCCAGTTGCCGGTGCTGAACCAGGCGTTGCTGCTGCCGGTGACGCTGCTGGCCCAGTTGCGGCCGTTCGCCACCACGGTGACGCTGGCGCGCCCTTCCGGCGCCACCGCCGCCACGCCGCCGATCTGCGCCGCGATCGCCTCGGCATCGGCCTCCTTGAAAGCCGGCGCGCTGCCGGCGCCGCCGCCCGGCCCTCCAAAACTCAGGCGCTGGCCCGGCCGCACCATCAGCAGATTGCTGCCCAGGCTGGAGATCTGCTGCTGCACCGCCTGCGTCGCGCCCTTGCCCAGCGTCACCATGGTGATGACGGCGCTGACGCCGATCACGATGCCCAGGATGGTGAGGAAGGAACGCAGCAGATTGCGCCGGATCGAGCGCAGGGCCAGCATCAAGGTGTTGAGCAGCATCAGGCCGCTCCCGCCAGGGCTGGTTCGGTATTCGGAACGTCCGACGCGATCGCCCCGTCGACGAAGCGCACCAGGCGCCGCGCATAGGCCGCCATGTCGGGCTCGTGGGTGATCATCAGCACGGTGATGCCATGCACCTCGTTGAGCTCGCGCAGCAGGGCCATGATCTCGCGGCTGCGCTGGGTGTCGAGATTGCCGGTCGGCTCGTCGGCCAGCAGCACCGCCGGCTCGGTGACCAGGGCGCGCGCGATCGCCACGCGCTGCTGCTGGCCGCCCGAGAGCTCGGAGGGCATGTGATGCTCCCAGCCGCCCAGGCCCACCGCCTGCAGCGCATGCGCCGCGGCCGCGCGCCGGCGCGCCGCGCCCTCGCCGCGGTAGAGCAGCGGCAGCTCGACGTTTTCCTGCGCCGAGGTGCGCGGCAGCAGGTTGAAGCCCTGGAAAACGAAGCCCAGGAAGCGGCGCCGCAGCAGCGCGCGCTGGTCGCGCGTGAGCGCCTCCACATGGGCGCCCTGGAACAGGTACTGGCCGGCGCTGGGCGTGTCGAGGCAGCCCAGGATGTTCATCGCGGTGGACTTGCCCGAACCGCTGGGCCCCATGATGGCGACGAACTCGCCCGCCCGGATGTCCAGGTCGATGCCCTTGAGCGCCATCAGCTCGGCCTGGCCGCTGCCATAGACCTTGGTGACGCCGCGCAGGCTGATCAGCGGCGCAGTCACTTCGGCGCCACCTTCTGATCGGTGATGACCTGCATGCCGGGCTGCAGCTCGCCGCCGAGGATCTCGGTCATGCGGCCATCGCTGATGCCGGCCTGCACCGGCACCATCACCGCCTGGCCCTCGCGCAGCACCCAGACCTGGCGCGCGCCGGCGGTGCTGGCGCCCTCGGCGGCCGAGCGCTTGGCGCCGCTGCGCGGCGGGCCGCGCGGGATCAGGCTGGAGACGATGCCGCCGGAGGCAGCGGCCGCCGCCGTCGGCGCGGCGCTGGGTGCAAAGCGCAGCGCGCTGTTCGGCACCAGCAGGGCGTCGTCGCGCTGCAGCGCGGTGATGGTGGCGGTGGCCGTCATGCCGGGGCGCAGGCTGAGGTCGGCGTTGTCCACGTCCAGATAGGTCAGGTAGGTGACGACGTTCTCGGTGATGGTGGAGCCGAAGGCCACGCGCGTCAGCGTGGCCGGGTACTTGCGGCCCGCGTAGGCGCTGACGGTGAAGCTGGCGCGCTGGCCGACCTGCACCTTGCCGACATCGGCCTCGTCCACATAGACCTGCAGGCGCAGGCGCGCCAGATCCTCGGCCACGCTGAACAGCGTGACCGCCTGCAGCGAGGCCGCCACCGCATTGCCGGGGTCGACATTGCGCGTCAGCACCACGCCGTCGGCGGGGGCGCGGATCGAGGCCTTGGCGAGGTTGATCTGGTCGGTGGCCAGCGCCGCCTTGGCATCCTGCACATTGGCGCGCGCGCTCGCCAGATCGGCCTGCGCCCGCTCGGCGCTGGCACGGCCGCTGTCCAGCTCGGCCTTGGACGGCACCTTGCCGCCCGACAGCCGCGCCACCTCTTCCAGCCGCGCCAGCGCGGCCTGGCTTTCCTTCAGCGTGGCCTGGGCCTGGGCCACGCGCGCCTCGGCGGCCGCCAGCGAGGCCTGCGAGCGCAACACCTGACCCTGCAGCTTGGCGGTGTCGAGCTCCACCAGCACCTGGCCACGGCGCACGCGGTCGTTCACGTCCACGTTCACCTTCAGCACGGTGCCGGAGAGTTCGCTGCCGATATTGATCGCGCGGGTGGGCTGCAGCGTGCCGTTGGCGGTGACGCTGAGGGTGAGCTTGCCGCGCGTGACCGGCTGCGCCACATAGACCGGCGCGGCCTGGCTGGCCTGGCGGCTCTGCCACCACCAGGCGCCCAGGCCGGCCAGCAGCAGCAGCGCCAGCAGCAGCCAGGGCCAGCCGCGCCGGTACCAGGGCCGCCGGGCCTGCGCCAGCACGGCGGACAGATCGGGCGGGGGCTTTGTTGCTGGTGTTGCTGCGTCGCTCATCGCGTTCGTGTTTCCATCAAGAAGAAGGCTGCCAGCCACCGCCCAGCGCCTTGTACAGGCGCACATGGTCGGCGCTGACGGCGGCCATGGCCGTGGCCACGCCGTCTTCGGTGCTGAGTTGGTTGCGCTGGGTCTCCAGCACGGTCTGGAAGTCCACCAGCCCGCTGCCATGGCGCTGGCGCGCCAGCAGCGCTGCCCTGGCGGCCGATGCCGAGGCGGCCTGCAGCCGCGCAAGGCGCTCGCGGTCGCCGCGCAGCGCCACCAGCGCATCCTCCACATCGCGCAGCGCGCCCAGCACGGTGGCCTGGTAGGCCGCCTGCGCCTGCGCCAGCGCAGCCTGCTGGGCGCGCACCTGCGCGCGCGCCGCGCCGCCGTCGAACAACGGCAGCGACACGCTGGCCAGCAGCGCCGAGGCCAGCGAGGCGCCATTCGTCAGCGTGCCCAGGCTGAGCGCGCTGAGGCCCACATTGCCGCCGATGCGCAAGCTCGGCAGCCGCGCCGCCTCGGCCTCGCCCACGCGCGCGGCGGCCGCCTGCACGCGCAGCTCGGCGGCGCGCACATCCGGGCGCTGGCGCAGCGTCTCGGCCGGGATGCTGAGGGCCAGGTCTTGCCCCGGCTGGGGCAGCGGTGCGCTGGCAGCCAGCTGGGCGTCCAGCGCCGCGGGCGGCTGGCCGCTCAGCAGCGCCAGCGCATGGCGGCTCTGCGCGATGCCGGTCTGCAGGGCCGGCAGCTGGGCGCGCGTCTGCTCGGCGGCGGCGCGCGCCTGCTCGGCCTCCAGCGAGGTGGTGAGCCCGGCCTGCAGCCGCCATTCGGTGATCTGCAGGGTCTCAAGCTGGCTGGCCAGATTGGCCTCGGCGATCGCCAGCCGCGCCTGGTTGCCGCGCAGGCTGATATAGGCCAGCGCCACTTCGGCCGCCACCGCCACCTGCACATCGCCCAGGCTGGCCGCGCTGGCCTCGGCCGTGGCCTGCTGGGCCTGCACGGCGCTGCGCTGGCCGCCGAACAGGTCGGGCTCCCAGCTCGCGTCCAGGCCCAGCTTGAAGCTGTTGACCGGGCTGCTGCTGCCGCTATCACTGCGCTGTGCCGCGGCGCTGCCGCTCAGGCCGGGCAGCAGGCCGGCCGCCGCCACGTCGCGCAGGGCACGCGCCTGCTGCAGGCTGGCCTGGGCCAGGCGCACATCGGTGTTGGCCTGCAGGGCCTGGCGCAACAGCGCTGCGAGCTGGGCGTCGCCAAAGCCCTGCCACCAAGCGCCCAGGCGCATATCGGCCAGGGCCACGCTGGCCGGCACAGGCGGTTGTGGGGGTTGCGGCGGCAGGCCGGCACAGGCGGCAAGTGCCAATGCCAGGCACAGGGGAATGAGTGTTCGGGGGCGGCGGGGCATCACTGTGGCAAGTGTCGGCGCCGAGCTTGTTGCCCGTGTTGCCCACTGTCAAGGGCGCGTAAAGCAAGGCGCCAGGTAGGGCTGGGCGCGACGCGCCTAAACTCGGCACAGCAAGCAGCGAGGGCCCGTCATGCAGCAGCGCATCGAAACCGACAGCCTGGGCGAGATCGCCGTGCCGGCCGAGGCACTGTGGGGGGCGCAGACGCAGCGTTCGCTGCTGCACTTCCACATCTCCAGCGAACGCATGCCGCCCCCGCTGCTGCAGGCGCTGGCCCGCATCAAGGCCGAGGCGGCGCGGGTCAATGCCGAGCTGGGCCTGCTGGACGCGACGCTGGCGGCCGCGATCGCCCAGGCGGCCAGCGAGGTGCTGGCCGGCGAGCATGCCGAGGCCTTCCCGCTCTCGGTCTGGCAGACCGGCTCGGGCACGCAGACGAATATGAATATGAACGAGGTGCTGGCGAATCGCGCCTCCGAGCTGCTGGGCGGCGGGCGCGGCAGCGAGCGCCATGTGCATCCCAACGACCATGTGAACCTGGGCCAGTCGTCCAACGACGTCTTTCCCAGCGCCATGCATGTGGCCGCCGCACTCGAGCTGACGAACCACCTGCTGCCCAGCCTGCTGGCCCTGCGCGACACGCTGGCCGCCAAGGCGGCCGAGTACGCCGATCTGATCAAGATCGGCCGCACCCATCTGCAGGACGCGACGCCGCTGACCCTGGGCCAGGAGATGTCGGGCTGGGTGGCCCAGCTCGAGCTGGCCGAGCAAGCCATCCGCGCCAGCCAGCACGCGCTGCACGAGCTGGCGATCGGCGGCACCGCGGTGGGCACCGGCCTCAACACCCATGCCGAGTTCGGCCGGCGCGTGGCGGCACGCCTGGCCGCCGGCACCGGCCTGCCGCTGCGCTGCGCCGCCAACCGCTATGCCGCGCTGGCCGGCCACGAGGCCCTGGTGGCGGCGCATGGCGCGCTCAAGACCCTGGCCACGGCGCTGATCAAGATCGCCAACGACGTGCGCTGGCTGGCCTCCGGGCCGCGCTGCGGCCTGGGCGAGCTGCGCATCCCGGAGAACGAGCCCGGCAGCTCCATCATGCCCGGCAAGATCAACCCGACCCAGTGCGAGGCGCTCACCATGCTCAGCTGCCAGGTGCTGGGCAACGACGTGGCGCTGAGCATCGGCGCGGCCTCGGGCAACTTCGAGTTGAACGTCTTCAAGCCCCTGATCGCCCACAACTTCCTGCAGAGCCTGCGCCTGCTGGCCGAGGGCATGGCCAGCTTCGACACGTATTGCGCCCGCGGCATCACGGCCGACCGCGCGCGCATCGCCGAGCTGCTGGCGCGCTCGCTGATGCTGGTGACGGCGCTGAGCCCGCATATCGGCTACGACCAGGCCGCCGCCATCGCCAAGCAGGCCCATGGCCAGGGCCTGAGCCTGCGCGAGGCGGCGCTGGCCTCGGGCCTGCTGACGGCCGAGCAGTTCGACGCCTGGGTGCGGCCGGAGCGGATGGTGTAGCCCGCCGTAGATGGGTGATGCGCAATCGGCCCAGATCGGTTTGAATAGGGTGCGTCGACACCCATGGAGGGCCGCGCTATGACAAACGCTGCACAAATACTCCGTTCCAAGCCCGCTGCGACGGTGTTCAGCATCGAGCCCACGGCCTCGGTCTTTGAGGCGGTGCGCCTGATGGCCGACAAGAACATCGGCGCGCTGCTGGTCGTGGAGCACGGCAAGGTGGTGGGCATCGTCTCGGAACGCGATTACGCGCGCAAGATCGTGCTGATGGACCGGTCGTCCAAGGACACGCTGCTGCGCGACATCATGTCCAGCCCGGTGATGGTGGTGCCGCCCGACCGCAGCGCCGAGGAATGCATGGCGCTGATGACCGAGCACCGGCTGCGCCACCTGCCGGTGATGGACGGCGAACGGCTGCTGGGCCTCGTCTCGATCGGCGACCTGGTCAAGGCCACCATCGCCGACCAGCAGTTCATCATCGAGCAGCTCGAACACTATATTGCCGGCCGACGCGACTAAGCGACCCGCGCCCGACTGCGGCCCGAGCGGCTGGCAGCGCCGTGGTGTAGCCGACTGGGTCACCTTGCTGCAGCGCAGCGGAGGGATTTCCCGCAACTGGCGGGGCGGCCGCGCTGGTAGTCTGGCCCTTCCGATCGCACCCCAGGCTTCAAGGAGAACCCGATGAGGACCCTGCGCATCCTGATGACCGCCTTCACCCTGCTGGGCATGGGCGCCGCGGCCAGTGCCAACACGCTGACCCAGAACGTCTCCTGGACCATAGACCGGGCCGGCACCAGCACCAAATACCGCCTGGTGGCCTATGGCGACTCGATCTACGCGGGCTACAACGGCTCGACCCTCAACGCCGCCAAGTACGCGGCCCCGACGGTGGATGCGGAATACCTCTCGGCGCTGTGGAATGCTGATATCGAGAGCGTGCGGCGCGCCAAGTCCGGCGCGGTGGCCTCCGACGTCTACAACAACAAGATCGTGGCCGAGAAGTCCTATATGCAGGCCGCCTCGACGCGCGTGGTGACCTTCGAGATGTGCGGCAACGACGGCCTGCAGGCGCGCTCGGCCTTCAAGAGCCAGACCGGCACCTGCAACTATGCGGGCATGGACAGCGCCGTCAACAGCTGCAAGACCTATGTGGCGGCGGCGATGGACTTCATCAACGCGAATGCCTATGCCGGCACCAAGCTGAAGATCGTCTCCAACCTGCACTACCCGGGCTACGCCGCCGACAATGTGCAGAGCAGCTGCAAGGACGCCAGCACCGGCGCGACGGTGAACCTGCAGAGCCTGTTCCTGCCCAAGCTCGCCACCATGAACTACTGGATGTGCGAGTTCGCCCGCCAGAAGGGCTTCAAGTGCGCGGACAACTTCGCCCAGTACATGGGCGCCGACTATGACGCCAATGGCGACGGCCAGGTCGACTCCGACGCGCTGCGCTATGTGGCCGGCGAGAGCGAGGCCAGCTATGTGAACCGCATCAGCAACACGCTGCGCGCCACCCTGCGCGATGCCAACACGCATTTCGTCTCGGCCAGCAGCAGCTACGACTACATCCAGTCCGACAACACCCACCCCACCTATACCGGCGGCACCGTCAGCGCCGGCCTGTTCGGCGGCACCACCGGCTCGGGCGCGCCGCGCTACACCTCGTTCAGCGGCGGCAAGAGCCCGATCTGGAACCAGTACGGCCACGAGCGCATGGGCTGGGCGATTTCCACCTCCAACCCCGCGGCGCCCTGAGGGCGGGCCGGGGCCATGTCCATGCGCCACCGTCCCGATCAAGCCGGCGGCTGGCGGCCCTCGCTGGGCCTGCTGGCGATCGCCCTGGGCCTGGTGCTGACGGCCGGCGCCTGGTGGTGGATGGGGGCGCCCGACGCCGCGGCTGAGCCACTAGCCGCGGCCGCGCCCGCCGGCAGCGCGGCCGCGCCGCTCGCCCCGACGCCTGACGGGGCACCGACGGCGGCCGTGGTCGCGGTGGCGGCGGCCAGCAACGTGGCGGCCACACCGCCGGGCCAGCACGGCGCACCGCCACCGCGCATCCCGCGCCAGCGCGATCCCAATGGCGATCTGACAGCCGACTTGGCCGACTATGTCAACGAGGGCGAGCGCCCCGGCATGGCCGAGGTCATCGCGCGCCTGCACCAGGCCGGCGTCTACACCGGCCTGGGTGCCTTCTCGCCGCCGGGCACGCGCCCGCCCCTGCTGGGCCTGGCCGTGCCGGAAGACTTCCCGCTGCCGGCCGGCTATGTGCGGCATCACCAAGCCACCGATGACGGCCAGCGCATCGAAGCCATCCTGATGTTCGCGCCCGATGCGCAGTTGGTGGACGCGGCGCGCCAGCCGATCGCGATGCCGGCGGACCGCGTGGTGCCGCCCGAGCTCGCGCCGCCGGGCCTGCCGCTACGGCGCATCGTGGTGCCGGCGCCGCTCGAGCGACCCGGGGGTTGAGCATCAGCGAACTGCTGCACAGGCTGGCCGCCAGCCGCTGGTTGGGCATGCTTGTCAGCGCGCTGCTGTGCGGCCTGTACGCGCGCGGCGACGGCGCCTGGCCGCTCGGCTTCGTGGCCCTGCTGCCCTGGCTGCACCGGCTCAGCGCGGTGACCTCGCTGCGGGGCACGCTGCTGAGCGCCTGGGCCATGTCGGTGCTCTACACGTTGGCGGTGTTCGCCTGGTTCGGCAGCGCCATCGGCGCCTACACGCAGCTGGGCGCCGGCACCGGCCTGCTGCTGCTCCTGCTGCTGGCGCCGCTGTTCCAGCCGCAGTTCTTTGCCTTTGTGCTGGTGCGGCGGCTGGGCCGCCGCCGCAGCCGCAACCGGCGTGCGCTGGCCGGGGCGCTGATGGGCAGCGCGGCCTGGGTCGGCGCCGAGTGGCTGCTGCCCAGGCTGTTGGGCGACACGCTGGGCTATGGCCTCTATCCCGCGCGCCTGCTGCGCCAGGCCGCCGATCTCGGCGGTGCGGCGGGGCTCACGCTGCTGCTGCTGCTGAGCAACGAGGCCCTGGCCGAGGCGCTGGCGCGGCGTGCGCATGGCGCGCGGGCATTGGCGCGGCCGCTGGCGCTGGCGGCCCTGGTGCCGCTGCTGCTGGCCGGCTACGGCGCTTATGCGCTGGCGGCGCTGGCGGCCCTGCCGGCGGCCGGCAAGCCGCTGCGCATGGGCCTGGTGCAGGCGAATATCACCGACTACGAGGGCCTGCGCCGCGAGCAGGGCGCGGCCGCGGTGGTGCGCGCGGTGCTGGACACGCATTTCGCGATGTCCTTCGATGCCGTCGAGCGCCAGCACGCCGATGCGGTGCTGTGGTCGGAGACGGTCTATCCCACCACCTTCGGCCATCCCAAGAGCGAGGCCGGTGCCGAATTCGACGCCGAGATACTGACGATCGTGAACGCCGCCGGCGTGCCCTTTGTGTTCGGCACCTATGACCGCGATGCGGCGGGCGAGTACAACGCCGCCGCCTTCGTCGCGCCCGGCGCGGGCCTGCTGGGCTTGTACCGCAAGACCCGACCCTTCCCGCTCACCGAATACGTGCCGCCCTGGCTGGACGGCCCGGCCCTGCGGCGCTGGCTGCCCTGGGCCGGCAGCTGGCGGCCGGGCAGCGGCGCACGCGTGTTCCCGCTGCGCCTGGCCGATGGCCGCGAGATCCCGGTGCTGGCACTGATCTGCCTGGACGCCGTCGATACCGGCCTCGCCATCGAGGGCGCACGCCTGGGCGGCCAGGCCATCCTGACCCTGTCCAACGACGCCTGGTTCAACGCCCTGCCGCAGGGCGCGGCCCTGCACCAGGCGGTGGCGGCGTTTCGCAGCATCGAGACGCGCCTGCCGCAGTTCCGCGTCACCAGCAACGGCTTCAGCGCCATCATCGATGCGGGCGGCGGCATCGTCGCCGGCTCGCGCCTGGGCGAACGCGTGCTGGTGCTGGGCGAGCTGCCGGTGCGCGAGGCCGGCGGCCGCCCCACCCTGATGCTGGCCTGGGGCGACTGGGTGGGGCGCGCGGCCGTCGCCGCGCTCGCCCTGCTGGCCTTGGGCACCGCCTTGCGCCGCTGGTGGCGGCCCGGCGAAGCACAGCCGGACCCCGCCGCCAGCGATGCCGCCACGCTGGCAAGCGTGGCCGTGCTACCTCCCGCCGCCCGCCTCGTCGCCGGCCTGCTGCGCGGCTTTGCGCGCGCCAGCCTGCTGTGGATGCTGGCGGCGATGGCGCTGGGCGACGGCCTGCTGCAGCTGAGCACGCTGGCGCAGCTGCGCAGCGTGGTGGCGTTGTTCCTCGCCCCCGAGCTGGCGGCCTGGTGCGTGCTGCGTGCCTTCACCGCGCGCGTCAGCATCGATGCCGAAGCCGGCATGCTGGTGCTGGCGCGCGGCCGCCAGCGCCTGGCCCTGCCGCTGCAGGACATCGCCGGCATCGAGCCCTGGCGGCTGCGCCTGCCGGGCCCGGGCGCCTGGCTGCGCCTGGCCGGCGGCCGGCGCTGGCACTACGGGCTGGCGCTGGCCGACCCGCTGGCCCTGGCGCGCCTGCTGCGGCTGGAACCCCCGCCTCCCTTGTCGTTTGCGGCTCGCTACGCGCAACTCTGCCTAACTTCCAGCCAGCACAGCCGCCTGCAGCGGCCGGCGGCGAAGTTCCTGCTGCTGCCGCTGGCGCTGGCAATACCGGCTTTCCGCCTGCACCAGCAGATCGCCTATGGCGGCAGCTTCGGCGAGCTGCAGGCCTATGGGGCGCTGCTCTTCCTCAAGGGCTTTGCGCTCTGGTGGGCCGCCTGGGCGATCGGCGTGCTGCTGTGCGCCGCGCTGCTGCGCGCCGCCATCGAGGCCGGCACGCTGGCGGCCCTGCTGCTGCGCCCGCAACAAGCCGGCGCGCTGCGTGGCTGGCTGGAGCGCCTGGGCCTGGCCTTGCTCTACCTGGGCCTGCCGGCCTGGCTGCTGCTGCGCCTGCTGGCGCCGTGAGCTAGAGCGCCATCGCCGGCCGCAACGCCATCGCCTGGCGCCAGCGCAGCAAGTGCGGGTGCTGCTCGCCCGGCTTGACGCGCACCACGCGTGCGAAGTCCACCGCCACCACGGCGGTGATGTCGGCGATGCTGAAACGCTCGGCGGCAATGAAATCGCGGCCCTGCAGGCGCGTGTCGAGCTCGACGAAGAACTGCTGCAGCCGCGCCAGGCCGCGCTGCGCCAGTGCAGGGATCTGCGCATAGTCCACCGGCCCCGGCAGCGCGCGGTTGGCCATCGCCGGGGCGCTGTTGCGCATCGCCTCGGCGATCGCCATCAGCCCCTCGAACTCGATGCGCCATTGCCAGCTCGCGATCTCGGCCTTCTCGGCGGGCGTGCTGCCCAGCAGCGCCGGCTCCGGAAAGCGCGCCTCCAGATAGGCGGCGATGGCGGCGTTGTCGGTCAGCAGCAGGCCCTCTTCGGCGCGCAGCGCCGGCACCGTGCATTGCGGGTTGATGCGCCGGTAGGCCTCGCTGAGCTGCTCGCCCTGGCGCAGGTCCACCTGCACCGTCTCATGCACCACGCCCTTCTCGGCCAGCAGGATGCGCGCGCGGCGCGGGCTCGGCGCGGTGGCGCAGTCGTAGAGGGTGATCATGGCGGCGTCCTTCCAGCCGGCTCGGCCAGCTTGTCCTGGGTGCGGGTCTCGAAGTCGCTGGCCGCGTGGCGCTCCAGCAGCTGGCTGGCTGGCTGGCCCCAGCTGCGGTTGACGATGCGGCCGCGCCGCACCGCGGGGCGCTGGGCGATCGCGTCGGTCCAGCGCAGCACATGGCGGTAGTCCTGCACCTGCAGGAACTCGCCCGCGCCATAGAGCTGGCCCTTCACGAGCGTGCCATACCAGGGCCAGACCGCCATGTCGGCGATGGTGTAGTCGGCGCCGGCGAGGTAGGGGCTCTCGGCCAGGCGCCGGTCCAGCACGTCGAGCTGACGCTTCACCTCCATGGCATAGCGGTCGATCGCGTACTCGATCTTCTCGGGCGCGTAGGCGTAGAAATGGCCGAAGCCGCCGCCGAGAAAGGGCGCGCTGCCCATCTGCCAGAACAGCCACGACAGGCATTCGGCGCGCGCCGCGCCGCCGGCCGGCAAGAAGGCGCCGAACTTCTCGGCCAGGTGCAGCAGGATCGCGCCCGACTCGAACACGCGCAGCGGCTCGGGCCCGCTGCGGTCCAGCAGGGCCGGGATCTTGGAGTTCGGGTTGATGCCGACAAAGCCGCTGCCGAACTGCTCGCCCGCGTCGATGCGCACCAGCCAGGCGTCGTATTCGGCGCCCGCATGGCCCGCCTCCAGCAGCTCCTCCAGCAGCACCGTGACCTTCACGCCATTGGGCGTGGCGAGCGAATACAGCTGCAGCGGATGGCGGCCCACCGGCAGCTCGCACTCATGGGTGGCACCGGCCACCGGCCGGTTGATGGCGGCGAAGCGGCCGCCGTTGCCGTCCTTCTTCCAGGCCCAGACGCTGGGCGGCTGATAGGGTGCGGCCTCGCTCATGCAGCGGGCACCGCGGCGGCAAAAAAGCTCTCGGGCATCTGCACCGCGGTGACCTCGCCGCGCGCCGTCACCACGCCCTCGGCCAGCACCCAGGATTCGACGATCACCTTGCGGCCCTGGATGGCCTTGACGCGGCCGCGTATTTCCAGCGGGCCGGCGATCGGCGTGGGCTTGAGATAGTCCACATGCAGGGAGCCGGTGACGAAGCGGAAGGCCGGCTGCGTGTCCATCTCGCGCCCCTCGGCGCGGTACATGGCGGCGGCGGCCGTGCCGGTGCTGTGGCAATCGATCAGCGAGGCGATCAGGCCGCCATAGACATAACCCGGCACCGCGGTGTGGAAGGGCTCGGGCCGGTAGCGGGTGACGCTCTCCTCGCCATCCCAATGCGTCTTGATCTGGTGGCCGTGGCCGTTGAGGCGCCCGCAGCCGTAGCAATGCGCGACGTTCTCCGGGTAGTTGTCCTGAAAGGCACTTTTTTCACTCATGGGCTTGCTCCGGCGTTCGCGGGGGTGTCGGGATGGCGCGCGCGCCAGGCCCGCATGGCCTGGCGGTAGGCGTCCATCGCCAGGTCGTGCAGCTCGAAGATGCAGGGCTCGCAGCCATTGCCGCAGCAGGCCTCGAGCTCGGGCTGCACGGGTGGCATGGGCATCGGGTCGGGGTCGGGCGCGTCAGTGCTCATCATGGGCGCTCACGGCGCGCCGCGCTGCACGCGCGAGCCCAGCTCGGTGATGCCGCGCCGGCCATCGGCCAGCGGTGCGGTGGCCAGGCCCAGGTCCTGAAAGCGCTGCTGCATGGCCTCGCTGACGACGCGGCCGCCGAACACCTGCGGAATGAACCAGAGGTCGGCGACCTCGGCCGGGGTGAGCAGGGCACGGATCTCGGAAGCGGTCTTGGCGGTCATGGCACGGACTTTACCGCCAGGCCGTGTGCGCGCTCGAGCCGGTAATGGTGTTCGGTGCAGGCTTCGCCCTTGAACAGCGCCGCCTCGCTGCGCACCAGCCGCAGGCCCAGGCGCTCCAGCAGCCGCATGCTGGCGTGGTTGCGCGCATCGGTGATGGCGATCAGCGCGCGCACCTCGGGGCGCGCGAACAACATCTCGATGAGGGCGCGCAACGCCTCGGTGGCCAGGCCCCGGCCCTGCGCCTCGCGCATCAGCGTGAAGCCGATCTCGGCCACGCCACCGGCATGCAGGCACAGGCCGATATCGCCCACCAGCTCGTCACCGGGGCGCTGTGCGATCGCCAGCTGCAGCCAGGCCTCCTCCACGAAGGCCGGGGCGGCGTGCATGCCGGCGATGAAGTCGGCCGCCTCGGCCATGCTCGGTGCGCTCCAGCCCTGGTAGCGCGCCAGCTCCGGGTCGGCGCGGTAGGCGGCAAAGCGCGCCAGGTCGCCGGGCTGCAGGCGGCGCAGGCTCAGGCGCGCGGTCGTGAGGGTGCTGAACTCGTGCATGGCCGCGACGGTAACAGCATGAAACCCGCCTCGCCATGGCCTGCCCATAATGCGCGCCAACAGGAGCGCAACGAACACCATGACCGAATTGAACGAACGCAGCACCATCACCCCCGCACTGCTGCTGGCGCGGCTGGATGCCATCGCCGGCGCGCTGCGCGACAGCGGCACGGCGCTGGGCCTGCTGGGGCTGGGCTCGGTGGGGCTGGAGCGCGGCCGCCTGGATGCCTATTCGGATCTGGACTTCTTCGCCATCGTCGCGCCCGGCCACAAGGCGCGCTACATCGAGCGGCTCGACTGGCTGGCCGCGGCCCATCCGCTGGCCTGGCATTTCCAGAACACCGCGGACGGCCACAAGGCCTTGATGGCCGACGGGGTGTTCTGCGAATTCGCCGTGTTCGAAGCGCATGAGCTGGCGCAGATCCCCTACGCCAGCGGGCAATGGGTCTGGCGCAGCGAGGCGCTCGACCCGGCGCTGGCGCATCCGAGCCTGCCCATGCCCACCGCGCGCCTGCCGGACGAGCGCTGGATCGTCGGCGAGGCGCTGAGCTGCCTGTTCGTCGGCCTGCAGCGCTGGCAGCGCGGCGAGAAGCTCTCGGCCGCGCGTTTTGTGCAGGGCCACGCGCTCGACCGGCTGATCGAACTCGACGCCTTGCGCGCCGAGGACCACGCTCGCGCCGGCGCCGATGCGCCGGCCGACCCCTTCAACCGCGAGCGCCGGCTGGAGCGACGCCAGCCCGGGCTGGTGCAGGAGCTGCCCGCGCTGATGCCGGGTTATGCCGCCACGCCGGCGGCGGCCCTCGCCATGCTGGCCGCGCTGGAGCGGCGCGGCGCGCGGCTGGACCCGCACATCAGGGCGCAAGTCCTGGCGCTGGCGACGCATCGCGGATGCGCCTGATCGGCGTCAGCAGCAGGCCCAGCACCACGATCAGCAAGAGCGCCGCACCGCTGGCGCTGAACAGCAGCGCCAGGCCCAGCAGCTTGAGCGCAGCGCCGGCCGCGGCCGCGGCCAGCGGCGTGATGCCCATGAAGATGAACATGAACAGGCTCATGGCCCGGCCCAGCATGGCCGGCGGGATGCGCTGCTGCATCCAGGTGTAGACGGCCACCTGCACAAAGCCGCCCAGCGCGCCCAGCGGCACCAGCAGGGCCAGGCCCTGCCAGGTGGCGTGGACATGGCCGAAGGGCAGAAAGGCCAGGCCCGCGCAGGCGTCGATGGCCAGCACCGTGGCGCCCAGCGTGCCCAGGCGCCGGCCCTTGAGCAGGCCGGACAGCGCCATGCCCACCAGCACGCCGCCGCCATGGCCGGCCAGCAGCAGGCCCAACGAGGCCGCGCCGCCCGGCAGCTGGGTTTGCGCCAGCACCGGCAGCGCCACCTGGATGGGGCCGCCAACGAAGAAGCCGATGGCGGCGAAATACAGGCACAGGGTGCGCAGCTCCACGTCGCGCCAGAAGAAGCGCATCGCCTCGGCGATCGCCGCCAGCACCGGCACCGGCGCGGGCCTCGCGCGCTGGCCGAGTCTGACCTGGCGCAGCGTCCAGGCCGAGACGAAGAAGCTGAAGGCATCGAAGCCGAAGGCCAGCGCCAGGCCGCGCGCATCGTTGATGTGCTGCTGCGGCGCCGGCGGCGCGCCCGGCTCCGCCAGCAGCACGATCAGCGCGCCGGCCAGCGCCGGCCCCAGCAGCACGCTCAGCTGGCGCAGCGCCATCAGCGTACCGTTGGCGGCCTGCAGGGCCTCGGGCGGCAGGGCCTGGGGCAGGATGGAGCTGCCGGCCGGATAGCTGAAAGCGGTGGCCAGGCCGATGCCCAGCGCCAGGCCATAGACCATCCACAGCTGCAGCGTGCCGCTCCATACCAGCAGGGCCAGCAGGCCCACCAGGGCGCCGTTGATCAGCTTGGTGAGCAGCAGCACGCGCTGCGGCGAATGGCGGTCGACGATGGCCCCGCCCAGCAGGATGAAGACGGCGCGCGGCACGCCCATCACCGCCAGCACCGTGCCCAGCACCAGGGCGTCGCCGCTGAGCTGCAGCACCAGCCAGGGCAAGGCGATGAGGGTGAACTGGTCGCCCAGCATGGACAGCAGGCCGCCGCCCAGCAGCCAGCGGAAATTGGGGTTGGCAAACAGCCGGGCCTTGCCGGCCTGGCTCTCAGGTCTTGTCATGGTTCTTCTCCTCCCTTGGGTTCAGGGCCTGGCGCAGATAGGCAATCATTTCCGGCGTGACGCCGGTCTCGCGCTGCAGCCCCGTTTCCTGCTCGTACATGGCCTGCACCTTGGCCTTCAGCTGAGCCTGGTCGCCGACGAACTGCTGGGCCAGCGCGCGCCAGCGCAGGGCCAGGGCGCGCACGCCGGGGCTGGCGGCCGGCACGCCCGCCGTCATGCTGGCCTGCACCTCCTGGATCAGGCCATGCCAGGCCAGCTCGATATCGCGCACGCGCGCCTCGCCCAGCTCGGCGCGGCGGCGCGACAGGGCCTGCAGCTCCGCCTCGCTGAAGTACTGCTCGAACAGCCGCATCAGGCTCATCACGGTGAACAGGTGTTCGCTCAAGCCCTGCTCGCTCGCATGGGCGCGCGCCGCCACCGTCTTGAGCGCCTTGAGCAGGCGCTGCTGGCGCTGCAGCTGCAGCTCCACCTCGGCGATCTGGCGCTCCAGCACCTCGCGCAGCGGCGGGTTCTCCGCTTCCATCAGCAGGGCGATCTCCTTCAGCGCCAGGCCGGAATGGCGCAGCGCCAGCACGCGGTGGAGGCGCTGCACATCGGCCTCGCTGTAGCGCCGGTAGCCGGCCTCGCTGCGCCCCGAGGGCAACAGCAGGCCGAGCTTTTCGTAGTGATGCAGGGCACGCACGGTGAGCCCGGCGCGCTTGGCGAGTTCGCCGACGGTGTATTCCATGGCTCGCATCATCGGGCCTCACGCAAGGTGAGGGTCAAGCCCCCCGGCGCGCCCGCGCTTAACAAACCCACACAGTCTTAATGTGGGGCCCACCCTATCCTCGCGCCCAGCCCAACCCGGCCGCCATGCGGCAGCATCCAAGGAGTACGCGATGCCCAGCTACACCCTCAACGTCAACGGCCGCGACCATCTGGTCAACGTGAGCAGCGAGTCCATGCCCCTGCTGTGGGTGCTGCGCGATGTGATCGGCCTCACCGGCACCAAGTACGGCTGCGGCATCGAGGTCTGCGGCGCCTGCACCGTGCTGATGAACGGCCAGCCCGAGAAGAGCTGCAAGCTCGATGTCTCCTCGGCCGCGGGCAAGCCCATCACCACCATCGAGGGGCTCTCGCCGGACCGCAGCCACCCGGCGCAGCAGGCCTGGATCGCCCTGCAGGTGCCGCAATGCGGCTACTGCCAGTCGGGCATGCTGATGTCGGTGGCGGGCGCGATGAAGGCCGGCCACCATGGAAGCGAGATCGCCAGCGAGGTCAAGAACGTCTGCGTCTGCGGCACCTATCAACGCATCAAGCAGGCCGTTGCGGGTCTGTGAGCCGGGAGCCCGCACCATGATCGATTTCCCCAAGCCCGAACTCGCACTCAGCCGCCGCCAGCTGCTGGGTGCCGGCAGCGCCTTCACGCTCGCCTTCTTCCTGCCCGGCAAGGCGGCCGAGGCCGCCGGCGCCAGCAGCGCCGTGAACAGCTGGCTGAGCATCGGCGCCGACGACAGCATCACGCTCACCATCGGCAGCTCCGACATGGGCCAGGGCGCCAGCGCCGGCCTGGCCCAGCTGCTTTGCGAGGACCTGATGGTGGAACCGGCGCGCATCCAGCTGAAGCAGGGCGCGCCCACGCTGGCCAGCCCGGCGCCGCTCGGCACCGCCATCAACACGGTGGGCAGCGGCGTGACGCGCAACAACTACTGGCGCATGCGCGATGCCGGCGCGATCGCACGCGAGACCCTGGTGGCCGCGGCGATGGCGCGCCTGGGCGATGGCAACCGCGCCAACTACCAGGTCAGCAATGGCGTGATCCTGCACAGCCCCTCGGGCCAGCGCCTCAGCTACGGGCAGCTGGCCGCCGACGCGGCCCTGCTGGTGCCGCCCAGCAGCGCACCGCTGGTGCCCGACAGCCAGTTCAAGTACATCGGCAAGCCCTGCGCCCGCCCCGACATCCCGCTCAAGGTGGATGGCAGCGCCATCTACGGCCTGGACGTGCGCGTGCCCGGCATGGTGTATGCCGTCATCAAGCATTGCCCCAGCTTCGGCGGCACGCTGGCCGCCCTGCCCGCCACCCCGGCCGGCGCGCTGGCGCTGGTGCCCACCAAGGTCTGGGCCGGCACCGGCCGCGGCGCCGAGGCGGTGGGCAATACCAACGCGCTGGCGGTGGTGGGCGTCACCACCTGGGACGCCTGGCAGGTCGCCAAGCGCCTCAGCCCGAGCTGGACGCTGCCGGCCAGCACCGCCGCGCTGAACAGCAGCCAGTTCATGGCCGACGCGCAGCGCCTGATGAGCAGCGCCACGCCCTATGTGGCCGGCGCCACCAACCCGCCCGGCACGCTCTACACGGTGGAGCGCAGCAGCGCCGATGCCAACGCCGGGCTGGCCGGCGCGGCCAAGCTGCTGGAGGCCAGCTACAGCCTGCCCTATGTGGCCCATGCCTGCATGGAGGTGCTGAACTGCACGGTGGACTATGTGGCCGGCCAGCGCTGCGAGATCTGGGCGCCGACGCAATCGGCCAAGTCCGCCCTCGCCCTGGTCTGCGCCATCACTGGGCTGAGCGCCGACAAGGTGGTGTTCCACACCACCTACCTCGGCGGCGGCCTGGGCCGCAAGGCCGAGCTGGACTTCATCAGCCAGGCCCTGCAGGTGGCCCTGGTGCTGCAGAAGCCGGTGAAGCTGATGTGGCCGCGCGAGGAGGATTTCAGCCACGACCAGTACCGCCCGATGGCGCTGGTGCGGGTGCGCGCCGGCCTGGATGCCAATGGCTACATCAGCGCCTGGAGCTACCGCAATGTCTCGCCCTCCATCCTGGGCCAGCGCGGCGTGCCGCTGGGCGCCAGCGGCGACAGCCAGGGCTACGAGGCCTCGCAGGCCCTGCCCTATGCCTTCGGCGCGCGGCTCACCGAATGGGTGAGCCACCCCTCCACCATCCCGGTGGGCTTCTGGCGCTCGGTGGGCGCCTCGATCAACACCTTCGCGGTGGAGTCGATGCTGGACGAGGTGGCCGCGGCGCTGGGCCAGGACCCCTACCAATTCCGCCGCGCCCGCCTCAGCGACCCGCGCTGGATCGCCGTGCTGGAGGCCGCCGCCAATGCCGCCGGCTGGGGCAGCGCGCCGCCGGCCGGGCGCGCCCGCGGCATCGCGGTGGGCACGGCCTTCAACACCGTGGTGGCGCAGGTGGTGGAGGTGGCCAACAACAACGGCCAGCCGCGCGTCACGCGCGTGTGGGTGGCGGTGGACGCCTATCTGACGGTGAACCCGGGCTCGGTGGAGGCGCAGATCGTCGGCGGCGTGGTGCATGCGATCAACGCCACGCTGTACGGCCGCCAGACCTTTGCCAACGGCGCCGCCCAGGTGAAGAACTTCAACGCCAGCCGCATGATCCGGCTCGGCGAGATGCCCGAGGTGAAGGTGCTGATCATGCCCGCGCCGGCCAATGCCGACCGCAGCCGGCCGATCGGCGGCGTGGGCGAGCTGGGTGTGCCCACCTTCGCGCCGGCGCTGGCGAATGCCTGGTTCAGGCTCACCGGCGCCCGGGTGCGCAGCCTGCCCTTCAACCCGAACGCCACCATGGGCGGTTGAGGCGGCAGGCCGCGCGCCCGTTCAGGGCAGGTTCAGCAACCAGGCACCCAGGCCGTGGGTGGCCACATACATCTTGCGCGCCGCCGGGATGATGGTGAGGCCGGCCACTTCCACATTGGGCATGCCCGGCGCCGCGGCGGTCCAGCTGGTGCTGCCGGCGGCGAGGCGGTAGACGCCGAAATCGCTGGCGATGTAGAGGTCGCCGTTGAGGTCGTCGCGCGCCACATCGGTGGCCGGGATGTCGCCCAGGTCGTAGCTGCGATCCACCCAACTCACCGTGCCGGCAGTCGGGTCGTAGGTGACCTCGAACACATGGCCCGGCGTGGCCGGCGTCGAGGCGCTGAAGCCGCTGTAGGAAATCCAGGCCCGATTCGGATTGGCCGGATCGATATGGATGCCGCTGACGAAGCGGTTCGGATCGTTGGGCGCGAGCGCGTCCAGGCGCGTCCAGGCGACGGCACCGGCCGGTTCGGCGTCGACGTTCTTGGAGATGAACACGCGCCCGGTGGTGGTGGCCGCCCAGGCGGTCGAGCTGTCGGAGGCGGTGCGCTCCACCGCCGCCATCGCGCCGCCGGCGCGGTCACCGCGTGCCGCCGCGACGAGGCTGGGCGCGGCGATCTGCTGCCAGTCGCCGCATTGCACCGTGAAGTCGCCGCGCCACTCGTTGCAATGGCCGCGGAACTCGGCCAGCGTCATCGTGCCCATGCCCCAGGTCTTGGTGCGCCAGACATTGGCCGCGCCGGCGAACATGGTCTTGCTGACCTTGGGGTCCGAGATGATGGGCACATAGAACTGGCCGCCGGTGCCATAGATCGGATCGCCGATCCAGTTCCAGTCGCCCATCTCGCCGCCGCTGAAGTTCACGTCCGGCGAGGCGTCGTAGAAGGTGTGGAAGCGGAACTTCGGATCGGCCACGTCGAAGCCCGACTGCCCGCCATCACCGATCATGGTGTTGATCCAGCGCACCGGGTTGCCGGTGGATTGCCAGGTGCCGTTGTCCTGCGTGCCGCCCTGCACCAGGTTGACGTTGTGCGGGCTCACAGAAAGGCTCTGGAACTGCAAGGTGGACAAGCCCTTGTTCATGCTCTCCAGCCTGGAGGGCACGCGCGACAGCAGCTGCTTGCAACGCAGCAGGTTCGCGCCGCCCAGGCCGCGCGCATCGCACCACACCGAGACGTCGGAGAACATGCCGCTGGAGCGCACGATGCCGCCGTCCGAGGCCTCGAAGAAGCGGTAGGGGTTGCCCGGCTGCACCACCAGGTAATGCTGGTCGGGGTGCAGGCCGTTCGGGTTGACGGGGTCGGTGCCGTCCATGGTCATGTCGGTGAAGGACGCGCCGCCATCGGTCGACAGCACCACGCCGCGGCCATTGGAGATGCCGCCGGTCTCGCCATAGGCATAGGAGCCGCCCAGGTAGACGATGTCCGGGTAGCCCGCCGGCGAGACCACGAAGTTGTCGTACCAGCATTGGCCGCTGCAGAAGTTGTAGGAGCCATAGCCGGGGTTGGCGGGGTTGCTGCTGGTGAGGTCGCTGAACACCGGTGCGCCACTGCGCGCGTCGTCGCTGCGGAACAGGCGCGCATAGGGTGCGCCGACATTGCCCTCGGCCACATAGAGGCGCGTGTTGCCATTCGCCAGCCGGTTCACCGCCAGCATCGGGCGGGTGGTGTTCTGCGCGGCGTTCAGCGAGGGCTTGATCTGCACCCAGCTCGCGCCGCCATCGCTGGAGCGCCAGACGCCGCGCCCGAAGGAGGCCGCGTAGACGGTGTTGGGATCGACCGGATCGAGCTCGATCTGGCGCACGCCGCGCGGCGAGCAGGCGTTCAGGTTGTTGGCCTGCGCCACCAGATTCGCGGCCGAGCAGTCGGCCGCCGCGGCCGAGCCATTGTGCAGGTAGGTCCAGCTGGCGCCGCCATCGGTGGATTTGTAAAGCCCCCACTGCGGTGCGCCGGGCACCAGGGTCACCACGCCACCGGTGGCCACCGAGGAGGCGCCGCGGCCGGCTCGCACCGAGGCCGCGTAAATGGTCAGCGGATCGCCCGGCTTGACGGCGATCGAACCGACGGCGCGCGCGTTGAACGAGGCGGCGCCCAGGGGCCCGCTCCAGCTGTCACCGCCATCGGTGGACTTGTAGATGCCCACGCCGGCGATGCAACCGCTGCCGCAGCCGTTCGCCTCGCCGGTGCCCACCCACAAGGTGTTGCCGGTGGCGTCGTTCGGGTCCAGCGTGATGGAGCCGATCGCATTGATGCCGAAGGGGCCGCTCAGGTACTGCCAGTTCGGCTGGCCGTCCAGCGCATTCTTGGTACGCCAGATGCCGCCGCCCGCGGGTGCGGCCCAGAGCCGGCATTGGCCCTGCGTGCAGTTCGGGTCGATGGCCAGGGCCACGGTGCGGCCGGCGCCGACATAGTCGGTCGGGATGTAGCTGAAGGAAGAGCGGTAGGGCGAGCGCGGGAACAAGGCCTCCTGCGGGCCGACGCTCACGAAGGTACCGGGTTGGCCCTTGCCGACTGGGAAGTTGCGTCCCGCCACCACCTTGGCGGCACTGCGCGCCGCCTCGATGCGGGCCAGCGGGATGTCGTCCTCGGGATAGGCGCGCTGCAGGAAGCCCGCATCGCCGGCGGCGGCCGGGCCCTCGGTGGAGCTGGGCGGCAGGGCCTGCTTGAGCTTGACCAGATGTTCGCGCAGGCCGCCGGGCTTGCCGCCCTTGGGCTTGCCGAGCTTGCCGGCCTCGTCCTTGCCGGCCTGCACCGCCATCTCGAGCTTGGCGGGTTCGGCCTTGGCCTCGCTCGGCGGCTCGGCCGCCGGGGCGGCGTGACCAAGGCCGGCGAGCACCAGGGCGCTCAGGGCTGCGACTGTGTGAATGCGCTTCATCTGCATGTCTCCTTGCTGCACCGCGAACCGCGCGATGAGACGCCGCCGCCGGCAAGGTGTCAAATTGCAACTGAAGCAGAAACAGGCTTCACGGCTCGCCGGCCTGCAAATCGGCGACTAGGGCCGCTTCTTACTCGAAGGGATAGCGCACACCCAGCTGCTGCCGCAAGGTATCGATCCAGCGCTGCAGCGCCAGCGTCTCGGCATGTGGCATCTGCGGGCTCTCTACCCGGCCGGCGCGTATGCAGCGCATCGCCTCCTCGATCTCGCCCTCGAAGCCGTTGATGCGAAACGGCGCCTCGGCCAGGATGGGGGCGGCCCCACCGGCATGCAGCTCGGCGCGCGTGGCCTCCCAGAAATTGCGCGGCAGACGGATGTAGCCACGCTCGCCCAGGATGTGCAGCGCGTTCTCGGCCGCGCCGTCGAAGGCGCAGACGAATTGCGAGCTGACGCCGCCCTCGAACAGCAGCGTGGCCGCCACGCGCTGATCCACGCCGGTGGGCGCCAGCAGGCCCTCGGCGCGCAGGCTCAGCGGCTCCGGGCAGGCGCCGGGCCGGGGCTCGAGCACCCAGCGCGTCATCGCCAGGTTGTAGATGCCGATGTCCAGCAGGGTGCCGCCGGCCAGCGCCGGGTCGTAGAGGCGGCTCGCCGGATCAAAGGGGGCGGCGAAACAGAAACTCGACTGGATGGCTCGCACCGGGCCGATGGCGCCGGCATCCAGCCAGGCCCGCACCTGGGCAAAGACGGGCAGGAAACGCGTCCACAGCGCCTCCATCAGGAACACACCGCGCTCGGCCGCCAGCGCCACCAGCGGCGCCGCCTGGGCAAGACCTGGCACCAGCGGCTTCTCGCACAGCACCGGCTTGCCGGCCAGCAGGCAGGCACGCACCAGTTCGCCATGTTGTGCATGCGGGGTGGCGATGTAGATCGCGTCCAGGCCCGGATCGGCCAGCAGGGCGTGCAGATCCGGCGCCGGCTGCGCACCCCAGCGCGCCGCGAAGGCGGCCGTGCGCGCCGGGTCACGGCCCAGCACGCAGCCAAGCCGCACCCCGGGCAGGCCGTGCACGGCCTCGGCAAAACGCTGGGCGATGGCCCCGGGGCCAATCAGGCCCCACACAAAGCTGGACATGGCTAGGGCCTGTTAACACTACGTTTGCCCGTGCGAACGGGGCCGGCAGGGCCCAGGTCTAGGCGGACGACGAAGCCCAGGCTCTCTGCCTGGGCGAGGAGTTCAACGACGACATGGGCCCTGCCAGCCCCGTTCCCTTCGGGTTGCCACCAGAAAAGCCGTGCACGTCGTTGCAAAGCCTCGCCGGGGGAGTGACCCCGGCTTCGGTTTGCGCCTAGTTCACGGCTTTTCTGGTGGCAACGCATCGGGTAAACGTAGTGTTAACAGGCCCTAGGCCCTCAGCGCCGGAACGCCGCCTCGATCTCTTCCAGCGTCTTGCCCTTGGTCTCGGGCAGCAGGAAGGCGGCGGTGAGGAAGTACACCAGGGTGCAGGCGGCCCAGAAATAGAACATCGCCGCATAGCCATGCTGGCCCACGGTGGGCAGGAATACGGCGGCGATCACGGTGGAGACGAACTGGTTGATGAGCAGCGCGATGCTCATGCCGTTGGAGCGGATGCGCGTGGGCATCAGCTCGGAGAGCGCCAGCCACACGCACACGCCCGGGCCGACGGCGAAGCTGGCCACGAAGGCAAAGATGCAGGCCGCCACCCACCAGCCATGCGTGGCGCTGGGCACCGGGCCGACGAGCGCCTGCTCGATGCGCAGCGGTGCCGTCGCGGCGGCGGCGGGGTCGGCAAAGGGGTTCAGGTGCAGGCGGCGGAAGAAGGCGCCGATCACGCCATCGGCCTGCACGGTGTCGGCACGGCTGATGCGGATGGCCGGCAGGCCGGCCTCGTCGCTGCGGCGCGTCTGCACATTGGTGAAGGGGCCGTAGGCATAGGACAGGGTCAGTTGTTGCGCCCCGCCAGCTTGGGCGCCCTCGGCGCCTGGCTGCACACCCAGGCGCTGCAGCAGCGCGGCGTCGAGGCGCAGCTCCAGCGCATCGTCCTGCACCAACGCCTGCACCGCCTCGCGGCCATCGCGGCGCCCGCTCTCGGCGCCCTGGAACAGCAGCGCCGCGCCCAGCAGCGACAACATGATGCCGCCGCTGCCCAGCATGAGCAGGAACTTGCGGCCCTTGCGGTCCACCAGCAGCACCGCCACCACCGTCATCAGCGCGTTCAGCAGCTTGATCGCCACGTCGGCGCCGTTGGCCACCGCGCCGGGCAGGCCGGCCTGGTTGAGGATGTTGACCGCATAGGCCAGGATGGAATTGATGCCGGTGGCCTGGGTGCAGGCCAGCACCAGGCAGGCGAGGAAGAAGGGCAGCAGGTAGCGGCGGCTCAGCAGCGGGTCCTGCGCGCTGGCACTCACACCCGTGCCGGCCGCGGCCGCGGGCGCGGCCTCCTGCATCTCGCGCAGCTCCAGCTCGGCCTGGGCGGCATCGCGGCTGCGCAGCAGCGCGGCGCGCGCCGCGGCCACGCGGCCCTGGCGCACCAGCCAGCGCGGCGATTCGTTCAGCAGCAGGCCGCCCAGGGTGAAGATCAGGCCGGGCGTCAGGCAGGCCCAGAAGATGCTGCGCCAGGCCTGGTCCTTGGCGGCGAACACCGCCTCGGCACTGCTGCCGGCCGCAGCCACCGCCTCCACCGTGCGCGCCTGGTAGAGCCCGATCAGCGCTGCAACCACCAGGCCGATGGTGAGCAGCAGCTGGAACATCGCGGTGCCGCGGCCGCGGTTGTCGGCGCCCAGGCATTCGGCCAGGTAGAGCGGCACCACCACGCCGATCAGCCCGCCGCTGATGCCTTGCAGCAGCCGGCCCAGCAGCAGCGGCGTGTAGCCCTCGGCCAGCGCGATCACCGGGATGCTGAGCGTGAACAGCGCCCCCGCCAGCAGCATCGCGGCCTTGCGGCCGATGAGGTCCGCCAGCGCACCGGCGAACAGCGAGGACAGCACGCTGCCCAGCAACACCGCGGCGACGATGAAGCCGAGCTGCTGGGTGCTGAGCTTCCATGCCAGCGAGGCGGTGGACTCCAGATAGGGCAAGGCGCCGGCGATGATGCCGATGTCGATGCCGTAGAGCAGACCGCCCATGCCGGCGATGAAGAGCATGAAGCGCATCGCCCAGGCGGACGGTGGCGATGCGGCGGCGGTAAGGGCCCGCGAGGCGGTGGCGTCGGTCATCGTGTGTCTCTTGCTGCTTGTTGTCGGTCAGGAAAGCGGCGTCATGCCCGCGGGATGAGCTGGCCCTGCACATAGACCTCGAGCAGGCGCAGCTGCTCGTCCAGCACCAGCACATCGGCCCAGGCGCCGGGCGCGAGGTGGCCGCGCTCGGCCAGGCCCAGGAACTCGGCCGGGTATTGAGAGAGGCGTTGCGAGGCCTCGGCCAGCGGCAGGCCGATGGCGACGAGGTTGCGCAGCGCCTGGTCCATGGTGAGGGCGCTGCCGGCCAGCGAGCTGCCGTCCAGCAGGCGCACGCAGCCCATGCACTTCATCACCCGCTGCGGGCCCAGCTCGTACTCGCCGTCGGGCATGCCGGTGGCCGCCGTGGCGTCGGTGATGCCATAGGCCTTGGGAATGGCGCGCAGGGCGGTCCGCAGCGCGCCCGGGTGCACATGCTCGAGATCCGGGATCAGCTCGGCGAACTCGGCATGGGCCAGCGCCGCGCCCACCATGCCGGGCTGGTAATGGTTGAGCCCGGTCATGCCGTTGAACAGATGGGTGAAGCCGCTGGCACCGGCGGCCAGCGCGGCCACGCCATCCTCATAGCTGCCGGCGCTGTGGCCGATCTGCACGCGCATGCCCAGCGCGCAGAGCTGCGGGATCAGGGCCAGGTGTTGCCCCACCTCGGTGGCCAGGGTCAGCACCTTGATGGGGGCCAGCGCATGCAGGCGCTGCACGCCCTCCAGCGTGGCCTCCAGCACCAGCGGCGGCTGGGCACCCAGGCGCCGGTGGTTGAGGAAGGGACCTTCCAGGTGCACGCCCAGGATCTGCGCGCCATCCGGGTCCTGGGCCGCCATGGCGGCCGCCACGCCCATCAGCGCGCGCTCGATCTGCGGCAGATGCGCCGTCATGGTGGTGGCCAGCAGGGCCGTGGTGCCGTGGCGGGCATGCAGGCGCGCCACCTTGAGCGCGGCGCTGCCGCCCTGCATCACGTCCACCCCGCCGCCGCCATGCACATGCAGGTCGATGAAGCCGGGCAGGATGGTGTGGCCACTTGCGGCGCTTGCAGCGCTTGCGGCGCCCGCCGTGATCGAACGTACCCGCGCATCGAAGCCGAGCTGCCCTTGCAGCCAGCCCTGCGGCGTGAGGATGCGGCCCTGGACTTGCTTCATTCGGCAACGATGACTTCGATGCCCAGGCGCTGCAGCCCGTCGCGGTACTCGGCGCTGATGCCGGCATCGGTGATGACGGTGTGCACGCGGTCCAGCTGCACGATGCGGTGCAGGCTGACGCGGCCGAACTTGGAGGCGTCGCTCAGCACGATGACCTTCTTGGCGCGCTCCACCATCTTGTGGTTCAGGCTGGCCTCGGCCTCGTGGTGGGTGGTGAGGCCGAACTGCAGGTCCAGCCCGTCCACGCCGAGGAAGAGCTTGTCGAAGCTGTAGGCGCCGAGGCAGGCCTCGGCCTGCGCGCCCTGGATCGAGAGCGACTCCTTGCGCAGGCGGCCGCCGGTGAGCATCAGGTCCACGCCTTCGGCATCGGCCAGCTCCCAGGCGATGTTGAGGCCGTTGGTCATCACCGTGACCTGCTTGAGCGCGCGGATATGGCGCGCCAGCGGCACGGTGGTGGAGCCCGAGTCGATGATGATGTTGTCGCCGGGCTGCACCAGCTGCGCCGCGCAGGCGCCGATGCGCTCCTTCAGCGTGGCATTGAGGCCATCCTTCTGGCGGATGGTCTGCTCCGGTGGCGGCTGGCGCATCAGCGCAGCGCCGCCATAGCTGCGCGTCACCAGGCCCTGGGCCTCCAGGGTGGCCAAGTCGGAGCGGATCGTGACGGCCGAGACGCCCAGCAGTGGCACCAGGTCCGAGACCTGCACGCTGCCCTGCTTGACCAGCATCTGCAGGATGCGTTCGCGGCGTTCGCTGGTGTTTCTCATGTTGATGCTTGTCGTGTTTCGATGCGAAGGACGAGAGCTTAGCCGCCGCAGGCGCGTGCGTAGGCCGCCAACACCGCGCCCACCTTGTGCTCGGCCAGGGCCTGCGCGCGCGGCGCCAGCCGCCCTTCGAGCACCGCCCGCGCCTGCTCGGGCAGGAACTGGCTAACCAGCGGCAGCGGCAGCTCGATGCCATCGAGATTCGCGATCAACTGATCCACCGCCGTCTGCACCGCGGGCTCGCCCCAGTAGTAGCGGCAGCGGTCGCTGAAGGCATAGCGGCGCAGCAAGGTTTGCTGAGCCGGCGTGCCGGCATAGTGCTTCTGCCAGTGCCTGGGCTGGGCCAGCATGGCGGCCTCCAGCACCTCGATCAGGCCGGCGCGGCGCGCGGCGGGCAGCAGCTCGGCCTCGATGTGCGAGAGCGCGAACAAGGCCTCGCGCAGCGCAAACGTGGCCGCCGGGCCGACCTTGAGGATGGCGAAACCGTCGCGCACCAGGGCGGCGAGCGCGGCCTCGGTCTGGTAGTCGGTACTGTGGGCCTCGAACACCAGGCCGGGGCGCAGCGTCTGCCGCCGCAGGAAGGCCGAGAGCTCGGCCGCGGCGGCGGGGGCGTAATGCTGCACCTGGCTGTGGTCGAAATCCACGCCCGGCTGCACCACCATCGCGATCACACGTTCCCAGGCCGCCTGCAGACCCTGGGCGGCAAAGGCCTGGGCATGCACTTGCAGGGTCTGGTCGGCGGCCGCCGGGGCGGTCACGGCCACGCCGCCGCCCAGCGAGGCCTCGCCGCCGGGCACCGGCACCTCGGTGCCGATCACATAGACCGGCGCGGCCAGGCCAGCCTGCGCCGCGGCGGCCTCCGCCACCCGCGCCAGGCGGGCCGAGCGCTCGGCCACCAGCGCGTCCGAGAGGCGCGGCGGATCGTCCGCGCAGGCCATGCTGCAGTCCAGATGGATTTTTTGAAAGCCCGCGCTCACATAGGCATGGATGAGCGTCTCGGCATGGTCCATGGCCGCGGCCGCCGGCAGGCCCTGCCAGGCATTCGGGCCCAGGTGGTCGCCACCCAGGATCAGGCGCTCGGCCGGCAGGCCCGCCGCGGCGGCCAGCCCATGCACATAGCGGGCGAATTGCGCGGGCGTCATGCCGGTGTAGCCACCGAACTGGTCCACCTGGTTGGAGGTAGCCTCCACCAGCAGCGGCGTGCCATGCGCCAGCGCCACCCGGATGGCGGCGCGCAGCACCGTGGCGTGGCTGCAGCAGACGCTGGTGAGCCCACCGGCGGCGCCATGCGGCCGGGCTTGCAGGAGAACAGTCAGAGGCTGGGACATGCGGGTGGGAGCTCAGCGGTGTTGTGATTGCAGCGCCAGCAGGGCCGCGCCACGCGCGCCGCCGGCATCGCCGAAATGCGGCGGCAGGATGGGCGGCACACGCACGCCCTTGAAGAGATGGCGCGCCATCGCGGCGGGCAGCTCGGTGTAGAGATGCGCCAGCTTGGACAGCCCGCCGCCCAGCACGAAGGCATGGGGGTCCAGCGCCAGCATCAGCTGCGCCAGGCCATGGGCCAGCAGGTCGAGGTGGATGTCCAGGCACAGGCGGGCACCGCCCTCGCCCGCCGCCGCACGCTGGGCGATCTGGGCCGTGTCCAGCGCCGCCCCGCCCAGGTGGCGGTAGAGCGCCTCCAGCCCCGAGCCCGAGACATAGCGCTCCAGGCAGCCCTGCAGGCCGCAGGGGCAGTCCCACAGCGGCAGGCGGTGCCGCGCCAGCAGGCTGGCGGGCAGGCTTAAGTGCCCCCATTCGCCCGCCATGCCGTTGTAGCCCGCCAGCAGCCGGCCGTTGACGCAAAAGCCGCCGCCGGCGCCGGTGCCGAGGATGGCGCCGAACATGCTGGGAAAGCCGTCGGCCGCGCCGCCCAGGGCCTCGGAGAGCGCGAAGCATTGGCAATCGTTGCCGATGCGCACCGGGCGCTGCAGCAGGGCCTGCAGGGCCGGGCCCACCTGGTGGCCGTTCAGCGCCGGCACGTTCGAGCTCAGCTGCACGCCGCTGGCGGCATCGATCACGCCGGGCAGGCCCAGGCCGACGCGGCAGCGCTTGCCCAGCACGCCATCGGCCTCCTGCACCAGCGCGCTGATGGCCTGGCAGAAGGCGTCGAACTCCTGCGTGGGCGTGGCGATGCGGCGGCGGTGGCGCTCGCTCAGCACGCCGCCCTGCACCGCATAGGCCACCAGCTCGATCTTGCTGCCGCCGATGTCGATGCCGCAGCAGGCCTGGGGCTCAGTGCTCGACATGGGCATGGTGGATGGTGACACCCTGCACGACGCGGTTGACCGTGCCGTCGGGAAAGGGGTTGTCGGGGGTCAGGCCCAGGCGCGCCGATTGGTGCAGCGCCAGCTGCTGCGCCATCAGCAGCCACAGCGGCGCCAGCCACGCATCGCCCAGGCCGGCCAGTGCCGCGGCGGCCAGGGTCCAGGCCTGCCCATCGGCGGCAAGATCTGACCCCGCGGGGCCCACGCTGACGATGTGGCCGGCCACGCGCTCGCGCCTCAGCTCGTCCAGCAGATCCTGCTCGTAGCGGCGCGCCAGCGCGCCCGCGCTGTGGAACAGCACCACCAGGCTCTGCGCATTCAGCGCCGACTTGGGGCCGTGGCGAAAGCCCAGCGGCGTGTTGGCCAGGCTCAGGCTGCGGCCGCTGGTCAGCTCCAGCACCTTCAGCGCGGCCTCCTTGGCGAGCGCTTCCAGCGGGCCGCTGCCCAGGTAGACGATGCGCTCGAAGGCCTGCCCGCCCAGGTTCCTCAGGCCCGGCGCCCAGTCCCGCAGGGCCAGCTCGGCCTGCGCGGCCAGCAGCTCCAGGCGCTGCAGGCGCGCCGGCCAGGCGCCCGGGTCGAACACCGTCAGCGCCGCCAGCAGCATGCTGGTGAAGCTGCTGGTCATGGCGAAGCCGCGATCGCAACTGGCCGCGGGCATCAGCAGGTTCAGCGTGTCGGCCTGCTGCGCATTGCCGCGCACCAGCTCGCCCTCGGCATTGCAGCTGATATTGAGGAAGCGCAGCGGCGCCGCCACGCGGCCGCGCAGCAGTTCCACGGTGGCCAGGCTTTCCGGGCTGTTGCCGCTGCGCGCGAAGGACACCAGCAGGGTGGGCCGCTCGCGCCGCAGATACAGCTCGGGATGGCTCAAGAGGCTGGTGCTGGCGATGGCGCGCACCTCGGCGGGCCAGGCGGCGTTGAGGGTGTCGGCCACGATCTCGCCCACATAGGCCGAGCTGCCGGCGCCGGTGAGTATCACCAGATGGCCGGGCTGCTGCAGCCAGTCCGCCAGGAAGGCCTCGATGCCGGCGCGCCCGGCTTGCAGGCCGGCGGCCAGTTCGCGCCAGACGGCCGGCTGCTGGGCGATCTCTTGCGCGGTAGCCAGGCCGCCGATGCCTTGCCAGGCCTCAGCGCTGCGATGCAGAAGTGCGTTGGTGTCGTTCATTGCAGGGGTCAAAGTCTGGGCCGGACGATAAGCCGAAACTTTCGAGCTGTCAAACAAAGAAAGCAATCGAAAGATATAGAAGCGCCAAGATGCGGTTTTACGCATCAGTAAGGCCCAAATTTCCGTGGAAATTCACCTTGCCGTGCACAAAACACCACCAAATCGAAAACATCAATCGCCCATAAATCAATCATCGAAAGATGCAAAAGGCCTATTTTCTAGTGGTTTACACCATCAAAGCCGATAAACACGCTTATGCAACTTTCTCTTCGTTGACTACTTTCGTTTCGAAACCTAGAGTTTGTACATCGGAAAGAAAGATAAGGCGGGCCCGTCACGGCGGGTCACGAGGACGAAGCAGGCATGAGCAAGAGCGTGATGATGATGAAGAAGAAGCGCAGCAAGCAGTACCAGGCCCGCCTCGGCGGCCTGCTGCTGTTGCTAGCCCTGCTGCAACAGCAACAGACCGTCGGCGCCGCGCCGGTGGGCAATCTGCGCGACATCAAGGCCATCGGCCAGGGCAGCGACGGCGCGCCAAGCGCGCAGTGGGAGCTGCACACCGGTGCAAACGAGCAAGCGGGCCTGCTGCGCATCAGCCTCTTGCGCCCCGACCTGTTCCGCATCCAGGCCGCCGCCAGGGGCGACAAGGGCAAGCTCAGCGATCCCGGCCACAAGGCGGCGGCCATCGTCGAGCATGAACCCAGCGGCCCGGTGGCGCATGAGTTCAGCGATGCCGGCGACCACCACCTGCTGCGCACCAGCGAATTCGCGCTGCGCATCTACAAGAAGCCGCTGCGCTTCGCCCTCTACCAGGCCGACAACCGCACGCCGCTGTGGCAGGAGGCCCAGCCCCTGGACCTGGCCGACAAGCTCAGCGTGCAGACCCTGGCGAGCGACAAGGCCGAGCGCTTCTACGGCGGCGGCCAGCAGAACGGCAGCTTTGAGTTCAAGGGCAGGCAGCTGGAGATCTCCTATTCCGGCGGCTGGGAGGAAGGCGACCGCCCCAGCCCCGCGCCCTTTCTGATGAGCTCGCGCGGCTGGGGCGTGCTGCGCCACAGCTGGGCCGATGGCAGCTACGACCTGCGCCAGCCCGGGCAGATCACGCTGGCGCACCAGGAGGGGCGCTTCGACAGCTATTACTTCGTGGGGAAAAGCATCCGCGAGGTGCTGGCCGGCTACACCGCCCTCACCGGCCGCGCCCGCCTGCTGCCGCGCTGGGCCTATGAGTACGGCGACGCCGACTGCTACAACGACGGCGACAACGTCAAGAAGCCCGGCACCGTGCCCAAGGGCTGGAGCGACGGCCCCACCGGCAAGACCCCGGACGTGATCGAGTCGGTGGCGCGCAAATACCGCGAGCACGACATGCCCGGCGGCTGGATCCTGCCCAACGACGGCTATGGCTGCGGCTACACCGAGCTGCCCGAGGTGGTGCAGGGCCTGGCCAAGCTGGGCTTCAAGACCGGGCTGTGGACCGAGAACGGCGTCGACAAGATCAAGTGGGAGGTCGGCAGCGCCGGCACGCGCGCGCAAAAGCTCGACGTGGCCTGGACCGGCCAGGGCTACCAGCATTCGCTGGACGCCAACCAGGCCGCCTACCAGGGCATCCTGGACAACTCCGACGCCCGCCCCTTCCTCTGGACCGTGATGGGCTGGGCCGGCACGCAGCGCTATGCCGTCACCTGGACCGGCGACCAGAGCAGCAGCTGGGACTACATCCGCTGGCACATCCCCACCCTGATCGGCTCGGGCCTCTCGGGCCAGGCCTATGCCACCGGCGATGTGGACGCGATCTTCGGCGGCAGCCCCGAGACCTACACGCGCGACCTGCAGTGGAAGAGCTTCACCCCGGTGCTGATGGGCATGTCGGGCTGGGCCGCGCAGGCGCGCAAGCATCCCTGGGCCTATGAGGAGCCCTACCGCAGCATCAACCGCCGCTACCTGAAGCTGAAGATGCGGCTGATGCCCTATATGTACGGGCTGGCGCGCGAGGCCGAGACAAGCGGCGCGCCGCTGGTGCGCGGCCTGATGTGGGACCACCCCGAGGACGCGAGCGCTCATACCGAAGCGCATAAATACCAGTTCATGCTGGGCCGCGAGCTGCTGGTGGCGCCGGTCTACCGCAGCCAGGCCGCCAGCGGCGGCTGGCGCAAGGACATCTACCTGCCCCAGGGCCTGTGGTTCGACTACTGGGACGGCCGCCAGGCCCAGGTGGGCCGCGAGGGCCGCACGCTGGACCTGCAGGTCACGCTGGACAAGCTGCCGGTGTTCGTGCGCGCCGGCGCCATCCTGCCCATGTACCCCGAGTCGCTCTACGACGGCGAGAAGCCCAAGGACCAGCTGACCCTGGATCTCTACCCGCATGGCGACTCCAGCACCACGCTCTACGAGGACGACGGCCTGACGCGCCGCTACCAGCAGGGCGAATCCAGCCAGCAGCTCATCAGCATGCGCGCGCCCGTCAGCGGCAGCGGCGACATCCGCGTGCAGGTGGGCGCGGTGCAGGGCAGCTATGCCGGCCAGGAGGCGCAGCGCAGCGTCGCCCTGCAGCTGCATACCCATGCGAAACCGCAGGCCGTGCTGCTGCAGGGTCAGGTCTTGACGGAGTTCGCCGACGCGGCCGCCTTTGCCACAGCCCTGCAGGGCTGGTACTACGACGCCGCCGACCGCCTCGGCACCGTGCAGGTGAAGACCAGCAAGCGCGACATCCGCGAGGCGCTGGACTTCATCGTGCAGATCGCGGCCGGCACGCCGCAGACGCAGAGCAGCGACTTCCCCGCCGCCCCCGCGCTGGGCCGCGCGGTGCCGGTGGACAGCCTGCATGTGGTGAATCGCCCGGCCGAGGAGCCCGGCCACCCGCTCGAGAACGCCTTCGACGGCAAGCCCGACACCTGGTTCCGCAGCACGCGCAACCAGGCCATGAAGACGGGCCCGCATGAATGGGTGCTGGGCCTGGGCGAGCGCCGCCTGATCGACGGCATCGAGCTGGCACCGCGCAACGACAAGAACTGGAAGTACGGCCAGATCCGCGACTACGAGGTCTACCTGGCCGACAACAACGGCGACTGGGGCCAGCCGGTGCAGCGCGGCCGCCTCGAGTTGAAGGAAGGGAAACAGGCGATCGGCTTCAAGCCCACCGCCGGCCGCCTCTTGCGCTTCCGCGTGCTGAGCGTGCACAACCCCGATGGCGATGCCGCCGGCGCGGTGGACCCGATGGTCAGCGCGGCGGCGGGCGGCGGCACGGCGGTGGCCTTCAATGCCTTCGCGCCGGCCGAGGTGCCACCCATCGTGCTGTCGGAGTTCCAGGTGATGGAGCACCGCCCGCCGGCCGGGTCCGCGACGGCCGAGCCGACGCAGCGCTACCTCTCGGACCTGGCCGCCCTGCCCCAGGGCTGGGCGCGAGACCGCGCCGCGAGCGGCCGGCCCGAGCTGCGCATGAACGGCCTGCAGTTCCGCAAGGGCCTGGGCGTGCGCCCCGGCGCCAGCCTGCAGCTGAAGCTCGACAGCGGCTGGAACATGTTCCGCGCCGACGTCGGCATCGACGACAGCTGCCGCAATGCCGGTGGCGCGATGGAATTCCAGGTCTGGGGCGACGGCCGCCTGCTCTACAGCAGCGGCGCGGTGCAGGCGCCGGCGGTGGTGAAGCCCGAGCTCGACCTGCGCGGCCTGCAAACGCTGCAATTGCGCAGCCTGGCCGTTACCCAGGTCGCCAAGGCCGGCAAGCCCACCGCGGTCTGCGGCAACTGGGCCAATGCCACCCTGCTCGGGCCCGCCGGCGCCACCGTACAGATCACCCGCTAACCCCCGACCTACCGGTCTTTATTGCCAGAACAAGGTGGCGCTGACCACCTCCACCAGGAGATAGACGAGATGAAACCCAACAAACTGTTTGCCCTGCTCGCCGCCGCCGGCCTGGCCTCGCTGGCCCATGGCGCCGAGGGCGAGAACAAGCTGGAGCGCGTCGAGGTCACCGGCTCCAGCATCAAGCGCATCAATGCCGAGACTGCCTCGCCGGTGCAGGTCATCGATGCCAAGCAGATCGAGGCCATGGGTGCCAAGACCCTGCAGGAGATCCTGGCCAATCTGCCGGCCAATATGCCGGCGCTGGAAGACAGCCGCTCGATGTTCACCGGCACCGATGGCGCCTCGCAGGCCAATCTGCGCGGCCTGGGCGCCTATGCCACCCTGGTGCTGCTGAACGGCCGCCGCCTCTCGCCCTATGGCGCACCGGACGGCTTCCAGTACCTGTTCGTCAACATCGACGCCCTGCCCGCCGCCGCCATCGAGCGCATGGAGGTGCTGACCGATGGCGCCTCGGCCATCTACGGCTCCGACGCCGTGGCCGGCGTGATCAACGTCATCACCAAGAAGTCCTACCAGGGCCTGGAGATGAGCGTCAGCACCGAGAAGGCGCCGCATGTGGGCGCCTATGGCGAGCACTCGGCCTCGGCGGTGTTCGGCTTCGGCGACCTGGCGCGCGACAAGTTCAACATCTACGGCTCGGTCAACCTCTTCAAGCGCGACCCGGTCTACCCCTCGGACGATTACGACAAGTTCCCCGCCGGCTTCTACGTCGACAACCCGGCCTACATCAAGAACTTCCGCATCACCGAGGGCAGCCAGCCCGGCCAGCTGAACCCGGGCACGCAATTCGTGTTCGACAGCAAGGGCGCGCGCCGCGGCATGGCCCTGCCGGGCTGCACCAGCATCGTCACCACCGGCAGCAACACCAGCTGCGCGATCAACACCCTGCCCTATGCGCTGGCCCACAAGCCCGAGAGCGAGCGCGCCACGCTCTACCTGAGCGGCCGCTACGAGTTCAGCCCCGCGCTGGAGGCCTTTGCCGACCTGTCCTACACGCAGATCGACATGCGCTCGCACAACACGCCGCGCGCCTTCAACAGCGGCAGCACCAGCAACTGGTACTCGCGCGACACCGGCACCAAGCTCAACAGCTTCAGCATCCCCTATCTGGGCCCCAACAACGTCTACAACAAGCTCAGCCCCGAGCTGAAGGGCGTGATGGGCGGCGTGGCCGGCATGACCTACACGCCGCTGGACGAGCCCGGCCACTTCGGCCAGCGCAACACCGACAACAACTACCGCGCCCTCGCCGGCCTGCGCGGCAGCCTGGGCGAGTGGGACTTCGAGACCGCGCTGGCCCTGGGCGGCAGCCATTCGGTGCTGTACCAGACCACCAACATCAGCAAGACCGGCTTCGAGAAGGCCTTCGGCCCGATCACCGTCGACCCCGGCACCGGCCGCCGCATCATTGCCGACAACCCGGCCTACCAGTTCGGCGTGATCAGCGAGAAGAACGCCGCGCTGCTGCGCGAGGCCTTCCCGACCTTCGACATCCAATCCTGGACGCGCCTGGCGAGCTGGGATGCCAAGGTCGAGGGCAGCGTCTACAAGCTGCCGGCCGGCGATGTGCGCGCCGCCTTCGGCGCCAGCCTGATGCGCGAGGAGATCTACACCCCGGGCAATGCCGCGGCCGCGGCCGGCGACATCACCCAGCAGGGCGGCTCCTGGTTCAAGGGCGAGCGCAATGTGGCCGGCGTGTTTGCCGAGGCGATCGCGCCGCTCACCAAGGACCTGGAACTCGACGCCGCGCTACGCCTGGACAAATACCCCAACTTCGGCGCCAACCTGGCACCCAAGCTGGGCCTGAAGTTCCGCGCCACGCCCGAACTGCTGCTGCGCGGCACCTACTCCGAAGGCTACCGCGCGCCGAATCTGGCCGAGTCCGGCAACGGCGGCGTGTTCGCGCAGACGGTGGTGAAGGACGACACCCGCTGCGCCGAGACCAATGCGATCGCCCAGCTGCTGCGCAAGTCCAGCGTGGCCGCCGAGGTGACGCGCGGCAACGAGCTCTTCAACACCCAATGCGCCAACGGCACGGTGGTGGGCGGCGTGACCGCGCCCAACAAGGACCTGAAGCCCGAGACCGCCAAGATCAGCACCTTCGGCTTCGTGTTCCAGCCCACCCGTGACCTGGACCTCTCGGCCGACTACTGGTTCGTCTACCGCCGCAACGAGATCATCCGCGAGGATTTCCACACCACCTTCCTGGCCGCTACCGCCAAGTACGGCCCGGGCCTGGTGGGCGCACCGAACGCCTTCCGCAACACCATCTCGGACGCCGACCGCGCCGTCATGGCCGAGGTGGCCGCGATGTGCGCCAACCCGGCGAATGCCGCCGCCTGCGCCGGCAAGCTGCCGGGCTACACGGTGGGCAATCTGGCCGGCGTGATCACCAACTACACCAACCGCGGCCGCACCCTCACCGATGGCTTCGACATCGACGCGCAGGCGCGCTTCTCGCTGCAGAGCTGGGGCAAGCTCAAGCTCGGCACGCGCCTGACGATCGCCAACCGCACCACCTTCAACGCCGAGGACGCCGATGGCTGGGCGCCTAACTTCGTCGGCTATGCCGGCACCCCCAAGCTGCGCGCCAACTTCAGCGCCGACTGGGCCTATGGCGATGTGGTGACCAGCCTGTTCGTCAACTACACCGGTGGCCACAAGTGGGACTATGACCCCCGCTACATCAGCTACGACGCGCAGAGCTGCGAAGACAACGGCGGTGCGCTGACGGCGGCGCAATGCGCCAAGGGCACGCCCTCCTACACCACGGTCAACCTGAACCTGGCCTGGACGCCGACCAAGGACCTGAAGCTGGGCTTCAATGTGAAGAACCTGTTCAACAAGCAGCCCTACTACGACCCGAACGGCTGGGAAGGTTTCGACCACCGCTTCAACATCTTCGGCCGCATCTTCAGCATCTCGGCCGACTACAAGTTCAAGTAAGCGTCCCCTGCCGGCGGCGCGCACCGCGCCGCCGGCCCCCTCCTTCGACGTCCCCTTTTGATCGCTTTCATCCGCGAGGTGGCCCCATGTCCGCATCGTTCCAAACTTCGACCCGTCTGGCCACGCTGGCCAGTCTCAGCGCCCTGCTGACGGCCTGCGGTGGCGGCGGCACGGCCGCCACCGCCCCCGAGCGGGCCGCGCAGGCGCCCGCTGCCCGGGCCCTGGCCGCCGGCAGCGAGCAGCAGCAGCCCGACTGCCCCGCTGGCAGCATCGTCACCGCGCTGACGCCCGACGCCGGTATGGCGCGCGTCGGCTCGGTCTACTCCAGCAGCCTCTACGACCCCGCCATCGAGTCCGGCAACCAGACCCACCAGCCGCGCAGGCTGAAGGTGCGCGTGACGCTGGACGGCCAGCCGGTGGCCGGCTGCACGGTGCGCTGGGAGCCCCGCGATGGCGAGCTTAAGAGCGGCTGGGTGTTCCCCGACAGCCCGCTCACCGATGCCTATGGCCGCGCCAGCGCCTGGTGGACCGCAGGCAGCCAGCTCAAGCAGGCGCTGGACATCAGCATCCGCCGCGCCGACGGCAGCGGCGCCAGCGCCGTCATCACCGGCGAGGCCAAGAAGCACCAGACGCGCGCCAACTCCATCCACATCAACTGGAGCAGCCCGGCCTGGGACCGCTTCAGTGCCGAGGTCACGCCCCTCACCTGGGAGCCCACCACCTATTACGAGGTGATCGGCTTCAACGGCGGCTATGGCGGCGTGCAGTCGCACCAGCTGCTGTTCTCGCTGTGGGACGTGAACGGCATCAGCCCCGAGGTGATCGACCCCGGCATCTCCAGCTGCAGCAACTTCGGCGGCGAGGGCACAGGCATCAAGTGCGAGTCGCCCTTCAAGCCCGCCGTCAACGTGGCCTACCGCTTCGAGCTGGAGCTGGCCGCGGCGCCCGGCGGCAAGCAGGACGTCAGCATGTACTTCACCGACACCGGCACCGGCCTGCGGCAAAAGCTCGCCACCATGCGCCTGCCCAAGCCGCTCGCCCAGGCCGGCGCCTATGGCTTCGTGGAGGACTGGAGCAAGCAGGGCAACGACTGCCTGGACAACAAGGTGCGCGCCGCCAGCTACGCCCAGGTGCGCTACCGCGACGCCGCCAGCGGCCAATGGGTGGAGGTGCACAAGGCCAAGGGCACGGCGGTCTACACCCCGGACCACAACGAGATCTGCAGCAACTACCAGTTCGCTTACGAGAACGGCCGCTTCAAGCTCAGCACCGGCGGCACGGCCGTGGGCCAGCCGCTCAACCTGCCCGGCGGGCCGCGCAGCGTGCCCATGCCCTGGGAAGCGGCGCCGCCGCCCAAGCCCTTCAGCCTAGGCCTCAACACCCTGGTGAACCTGGGCAGCGCCGGCATGGCGCTGGACGTGGTGGCCGGCGGCACCAGCCCCGGCACCAGCCCCGGCACCAATGTCGAGGCCTATCCGCTGCATGGCGGCGCGGCCCAGCAATGGGACATCAGCGTCGTGCGGCCGGGCGTCTACAAGCTCATCAATCCGCGCAGCGGCCTGGCGCTGGACGTGGCCGGCACCGCCGCGGGCAGCAATGTCGACATCTACACTGCCAACGGCAGCGCCGCGCAGGAGTGGAACATCGTGCAGATCAGACCCGGGGTTTACGCGCTCATCAATGTGGGCAGCGGCCTGGCATTGGACATCGCGGGCGGCAGCATGGCCGCCGGCGCCAACGTGCTGGCCTGGAGCCCCGGCGAAGGCCCGACCCAGGAATGGCAGATCAACGCCCTGCCCTGAACCATCCCGTCAAAGACATCAGACCATGTTGAACCGCAGACATTTCCTCTCGCTCTCCTCCGCCGCCGCGCTGGCCGGCGCGACCGCATTCCCCACCCTGGCCCGGGCCGGCCGCGAGCGCCTGCGCCTGGGCCTGATCGGCACCGGCATGCGGGGCCAGGTCTTGCTGAAGGAGCTGCTGCGCCGCGACGACGTCGAGGTGGCGGCGCTGTGCGACATCGAACCCATCATGCTGGGCCGCGCGCTGGCGATGGTGGACAAGCACAAGAAGGCCAGGCCGCAGACCTATGGCGTGAGCGACG
>Ga0208519_100113_pt1 | contig 70121 bp, 60 predicted proteins | sample LakWasM130_HOW14_2_FD_183940 | JGI IMG/M metagenome (GOLD analysis project Ga0208519, IMG submission 183940) | Freshwater sediment methanotrophic microbial communities from Lake Washington under simulated oxygen tension - Sediment Metagenome... | ecosystem: Environmental > Aquatic > Freshwater >... | reverse complement strand
CCAGAGCCTGAGTGCCTGCCAGTGAATGCGCGCCATCACGGCGGCGCTCAGCCAGGGCATGGCAAGAAAGGCGGCGCGGGCGCTGCGTTCGCTGAGCGGCTGCAGCTCACCGCTGACGCTGGTCTCCAGCAGCGCGCCGGCCTCGTCGTGGTGATCGATGCGCGCCACGGTGCGCGCGCGCCCGGCCTGCCAGGCATGCATGAAGCGGAAGCGGTAATGCCCGCCGACGCGGCAGAAGGGCGAGACATGGAAGACCTTGTGGGCGCGCAGCTCGCGCCCCAGCTGCGCGCCCTGCAGCAGATAGCAGTGGCGTTCACCGAAGGTGTTGTTGACCTCCACCACGATGGCGGCCAGCGCGCCGTCGGCGCGCTCGCAGTACCAGAAGCTCACCGGCTTGAAGGCATAGCCCAGCACGCGCGGCAGGCAGTGCAGCCAGACCTCGCCGGTGGCGTCGTCGATGCCCTCGCGCGCCAGCAGCGCATCCAGCCAGTGCAGGCAGTCGGGCCCGCCGTCGCCATGGTCGGCGTCGTGAAAGCTCAGCCAGCCGAAGCCGTTGCGATGCAGGGCCGCGCAGGGCTGTTCGCGCAGGCGCCGCAGCGGCAGCATCAGGAAGTAGCTGGCATAGCTGAAATGGTGCCGGGCCGGGCGCAGGCGCGTGTGGCGCACCCGGCCCATGCCCAGCAGCGCCTGCTGCGGCCAGGCGCTGCTGCTCACGGCGTGGCTCCGGCCGGGGCACGCGCGGCCCAATGCTCCAGCATGCGCTTGGCCACGCCCAGGCCCGACAGCAGGCCATCCTCGTGAAAGCCATAGCGGGTCCAGGCGCCGCAGTACCAGAGATGATCGCGGCCCTGGATCTCGTGCAGGCGCTCCTGGGCACGCACGGCGGGCAGGTCGAACACCGGATGCGCGTAATCGAACTCGCCCAGCACCTGTGCGGCATCCGGCTCGCGCACCGGGTTCAGCGACACCAGCACCGGCTGCTGCCAGGGCAGGGGCTGCAGCCGGTTGAGCAGGTAATGCAGGCAGACCGCCTGGTCTTCGCGCCCGCGCCGGAGCTGGCCGGCGCTGCCGCCATGTTCGTAGTTCCAGGCGGCCCAGGCGCGCCGGCGCCGCGGCAGCAGGCCCGCGTCGGTATGCAGCACGGCGCGGTTGCGGTGGTAGCCGATGCTGCCGAGGATCTGGCGCTCCTGCAGGCTGGCGTTGCCGAGCAGGGCCAGCGACTGGTCGCTGTGACCGGCCAGCACCACCTCATCGAACAGCTCGGTGCCGACGCCGCTGTGCACCCTGAGCTGCGTGCCGCAACGCTCCACCGCATGGACGGCGCAGTTCAGGCGCTTGTGTCGGATCTGCGGCAGCAGCTTGTCCACATAGTGGCGTGCGCCGCCGCGCACCGTGAACCACTGCGGCCGCTGCGTCACCTGCAGCAGCCCATGGTTGTGGCAGAAGCGGATCAGCGTGCGGATCGGGAACTGCAGCATCTGCGCGGTCGGGCATGACCAGATGCAGGCCACCATGGGCAGCAGATACCAGCGCCGGAAGGCCTCGCCGAAGCGCTGCTCGCCGAGGAAGTCGCCGATCGATTGCGACAGTGCGGCTTCGCTGCCGCGCTCGGCCAGTGCGGTGCAGAGGCGGTTGAAGCGCAGCAGATCCTGCAACATGCCCCAGAACGAGGGGCGCAGCAGATTGCGACGCTGGGCGAACACGCTGTTGAGGTTGGAGCCGCTCCATTCGAGGGCCAGCTCGGGCAGCTGGACCGAGAAGGACATGTCGCTGGCCGCGACCTCCACCCCCAGCTGCGCGAACAACTGGATCAGCAGCGGGTAGGTGCGTTCGTTGAAGACCAGGAAGCCGGTGTCGACGCCGTGCCGCTGACCCTGCAGCGTGATGTCGACGGTGTGCGTGTGGCCACCGAAATAGTCCCCGGCCTCGAACAGCGTGACATCGGCGTGGCGGCTGAGCGCCCAGGCGGCCGAAAGACCCGCAATGCCGGAACCGACCACCGCCACGCGCGGGCCGCCAGGGCCGGCGCCACCACCGGGGGGAAGCGCATGCAGGCCGGCCAGGAACTCGCTCAGCCCGCGTGCATGATCGGCGGCGCCCGAGGCCTGGCGCAAAAGCAAAGGGCTTCCGCACGAGGCGGAAGCCCTGGACATAAAAGTAGCCGCAAGACGCCCCGGAGCTAACGAGGGAGGGAGGGAGGAGGAGGAGAAAGGCTCCGGGATTACAGCCCCATTGACGGGGAGATCTTGCGACTGAAAGTTGGTGGAAACTTTACCTGTTTGTTGCGGGCTTGTGCTCAAAGCCGAGACGTCTGCCACGGTATCGGCAGCCGCACTCAAGGGCTTGACCACTGTGTACTGCGTCCGCCCATGCTTGGCGCTGGCAGGGGCGGATTTGTCCCAGCTAGCGGGGACAATGGTCAGCAGATGAGCAACAGTATGGGTCATGAAGTTAACGCCTGGCTGACGCGGCTTGCCGCCCGGTGAGTCGGCATGGGTGCGCTGGTATTGGGCCGGCTTTGAACATTGTTTGTCCTAGTCAAATCGATGTCGCGTCGCTATATTAGGGCATATCAAACGGAATGTCATATGTTTGTCCAGGACAAAATTGCAAATAAATGGCTGGTGGACGGAACGCGTCGTGGCTGAATCCGCGTCCGCCGGGATGCCGGGCATTGCCGCCGTCGAGCGCGAGACCGGGCTCAGCAAGGACACCTTGCGCATCTGGGAGCGCCGCTATGGCTTTCCGGCGCCGCTGCGCGATGCGCAGGACGAGCGCATCTATCCACCCGAGCAGGTCGAGAAGCTGCGCCTGCTGAAGCGCCTGCTCGATGCCGGCCATCGGCCCGGGCGTGTCGTGCCCGCCGATCGGGAGGTGTTGCAGGCCTTGCTGGCGGAGGCGATGCAGCGGCGCAGCAGCTTGCAGGCCAAGCAGGGCTACCTGCCTGCCGAGACGCTCGCGCCATATCTGGACTTGCTGCAGTCGCATCGGGTGGAAGACTTGCGCCGCCTGCTGGCCCAGGCCATCGTGCGCATGGGCCTGGGCGCGGCGGTGCTGGAGTTGATCGCCCCCTTGACGACGCAGGTGGGCGAGCTCTGGATGCAGGGCGAGCTGGCGGTGTTCGAAGAGCACATCTACTCGGAATGCCTGCAGCAGGTGCTGCGCCAGGCCATCCATGCGGTGCCGCGCCAGGCCTTGAGTGAGCGGCCGCGCGTGCTGCTCAGCACCCTGCCCGGCGAGGCCCATGGCCTGGGCCTGTTGATGGCCGAGGCGATGCTGACGATCGAGGGCTGCCAATGCCTCTCGCTGGGCGTGCAGACGCCGCTGGCCGACATCCCGCTGGCGGCGCGCGCCCATGCCGCCGACATCGTGGCGCTGAGCTTCAGCAATGTGCTGCCCGCCGGCGCGGTGCACGAGGGCCTGCAGCAGTTGCGCGCCCTGCTGCCGCCCGCAGTGGCACTATGGGCCGGCGGCAGCGGCAGCGCCCTGCAGCGCAGCGCGGTCGGCGGCGTGCAGCGCGTCGCGCAGCTGGGCGAGGTGGCCGCCGCGGTGCAGCGCTGGCGCGCCGACCCCGTCTGAGCGAGGCCCTGCCGGCCGTCCGGCCACGCGTGCGTTGTCACGGCAGACGCATAGAATTTGCTGCCTTAGCGAGGACTCGTCATGCTTTACCCCGAACTCTTCAAGCAACTCGAAGCCGTGCGCTGGAACATGGACACGGACATCCCCTGGGACAAGTTCGATGCCAGCCGGCTCACCGAGGACCAGGCCCGCACCATCAAGATGAACGCCATCACCGAGTGGTCGGCGCTGCCGGCCACCGAGATGTTTCTGCGCGACAACCGCGACGACAGCGACTTCTCGGCCTTCATGAGCGTGTGGTTCTTCGAGGAGCAGAAGCATTCGCTGGTGCTGATGGAATACCTGCGCCGCTTCCGCCCCGACCTCGTGCCCACCGAGCAGGAGCTGCACGAGGTGCGCTTCGATTTCGATCCCGCGCCGGCGCTGGAAACGCTGATGCTGCATTTCTGCGGCGAGATCCGCCTGAACCACTGGTATCGGCGCGCGTCGGAATGGCATACCGAACCCGTCATCAAGGCGATCTACGAGACCCTGGCGCGCGATGAGGCGCGCCATGGCGGCGCCTATTTGCGCTACATGAAGCGCGCCATGCAGAAGTTCGGCGACGAGGCCAAGGCGGCCTTTGCCAAGGTGGGGGTGCTGATGGCCAGCGCGCGCCGCACCGCCCAGGCCCTGCATCCCACCAATCTGCATGTGAACGCCAAGCTGTTCCCGCGCGACACCATCCAGAGCCGCCTGCCCGACCCCGAGTGGCTGGAGAAGTGGCTGGACACGCAGATCCAGTTCGACGCGGTGTGGGAGAACAAGGTGGTGGAGCGCATCCTCCACAACATGAGCCTGCTGATGGATCGCAGCTTCGCGAGCGTGCAGGAGCTGAACCGCTTCCGCAAGGAGATGGCCGCACGCGTCGCCGCGGCCACCGGGGTGGTGGTGCCGCTCGCATCAAGCTGAAGCGCCGGCCCCTGCCCCCAACGAAAAGAGCCCGCTGACGCGGGCTCTTGGCATTCGGCCTGGTGCCGTGCTCAGTGGGCGTTGCGGCGATGCAGGATCAGCAGGCCGAAGCAGGCGGCGGCGATGGCGAGCCCGCCGATCAGGTGCGGCGAGGCCAGCTGACCCAGGGCGGCCAGCGCGTCGTGCAGCGCCCAGCTGGAGATCTCGCCGATGAACTGCGGCAGGCTGGCCGGGCCGTCCACGGTGCGCTCCAGCTCCTTCTTGGCATCCATCAGGGCGCGGCCGGCGCCGTCCGCCTGGGCTTGCAGCAGCTTCCAGACGATCGGGTTGTCGTAGACCTTGTTCAGCACATTGCCGGCGATCAGCGTGGCCACGATCAGCAGCGGTGCGCCCCAACGCTTCAGCCAGGCCGAGGCGGCCATCAGGCCCAGGTAGATGGGCGCCAGCCACAAGCTCATCAGCAGCACGCCGAAGCCCAGGCGCAGCACGCCCACGACGCCGGCGATCAGCAGGCCCAGCCAGGACACCTCGGTGAGGGCCGCCAGGCCGCTGACCTTGATCACCACCGCCGCGGCCATCACCAGGCCCAACCCGGCGCTGATCGCCAGGGCCAGCAGGGGCACGAACACCACATGCATCAGCACGGTGGCGGCAATGCTCTCGGTGTGCGTGCCGGGCAGCGAGAGCCAGAACTCGATCGAGCGATCCTGCTGGTCGCGGCGCGCCAGGCCCGGAATCTGGAACATCGACACCAGCCAGCTGATGCCGAAGCCGCCCAGCGCGGTGGCGCCCAGGGCCACCGCGGCCACCGCCATGGTGGGGGCGCTGCTGGCATCGGTTTCGACGCGGCCGAAGGGCATGGCCAGCAGCACCAGCAGCGGCGGGATCAGGATCAGCATCAGCCAGCCGCGGTGGTGCTGCATCCATTCGCGCTGCAGCAGGGTCATGAAACGTGTGGACATGGTTTTCTCCTCGTTTGTTCTGCTCAGGCCTGGCGGCTTTGCATTTCGGGCTTGCGGGTCAGGGCCATGAACAGGTCCACCAGGCTGGGGCGGAAGCGCTGGCCCAGGGCCTGCAAGTGCACCGGCGGCTCGCCGTCGAACAGCGCCGCGGGCTTGCCCTGCAGGCGGTAGCGCAGCAGCGGATGGGCCGAGGCCACCGCATCGGCGGCGGCGGCATCGTGCGAGAGGGCCACGAAGCGCGAGTCCATCTCCTCCAGGCTGATGTTGAGCACCAGCTTGCCCTCGTCCAGCATCATCACGTCGGACAGGAGGGTCTCGATCTCCTCCACCTGGTGGGTGGAGATGATGACGGTGCGCTCGCCATCGCACCATTCGTCGATCAGCATCTCGTAGAAGCTCTTGCGCGACATCACGTCCAGGCCCAGGGTGGGCTCGTCCAGGATCATCAGCCGCGTGTCGATGGCGGCGATCAGCGCCAGGTGCAGCTGCGTCACCATGCCCTTGGAGAGGTTCTTCACCTTGTCGCCGCTGGCCACGCTGGTGCGCTTGAGCAGGGTGCGGGCGCGTTCGGCCGAGAAGCGCGGCTGCAGCCCGCTCATCAGGGTCAGCAGCTCTTCCACCTTGGCCCAGCGCGGCAGCACCGCCACGTCGGGGATGTAGGAGAGCGAAGTCAGCAGCTCGTTGCGCTGGGCGCGCGGGTCCAGGCCCAGCACGCTGAGTTGGCCCGAACCGCCGATCAGACCCACCATGGCCTTCATCAGCGAGGTCTTGCCGGCGCCGTTGTGACCCAGCAGGCCCACCACGCGACCCTTGGGGATCTTGAAGCTGATGTCGTCGACGGCGGTCTTGCGGCCGTAGCGCAGGCTGAAGCCGCTGGCTTCGACGAGGTTGGAGTGGTCCGTGTTGTTCATTGTTGTCCCCAGTTCAGATCCGAGGCCGACAGGCCCAGGCGTTGCAGCTTGGCGCGCAGCTGCGGCCATTCCTTTTGCAGGAACTGCTGGCGCTCGCTTTGCAGCAGGCGCTCGCGCGCCCCCTGGCGCACATACATGCCCACGCCGCGGCGGCTCTCGACCAGGCCGTTGTCCACCAGGGCCTGCAGGGCCCGGCTGACGGTGAGCGGATTGATCAGGTAGCGGCTTGCGAGGCTGCGGACCGAGGGCAGGACTTCGCCCTCGGGAGGGGTGCCGTCCAGCAGCTGCGCGGCCAATTGGTCGGCCAGCTGCTGGTAGATCGGCGCGTTGTCGTTCCAGCTTTGCATGTCCTTGTCGGGGCGGGACCCCGCGGTGTGTTGCTGATGTAGCACACCATAACAAGAGCGGCCCGGGGGACCCAGGCCGTGGCGACAGGCTGCTCAAAAAGACGGATGAAACGTCGAATACCGCTCGGGGCGGTATCGCGCTCAATCCCCTTGCGGCGCAAGCCTGCTGACGCTGAAGGCGACGCCGCGCCCGTCCAGACCGGAACCGATGGTGACGGTGCCGCCCAGACTGTGCACCACCTGGCGCACGATCGCCAGGCCCAGGCCGCTGCCGCTGGCTCCGGTTTGGTCGCTGCGCCAAAAGCGTTCGAACACGCGTTGCCGGTCGGCTTCGGCAATGCCAGGGCCATCGTCGGCGACTTGCAGGCACAGGCCTTCGGCCTGCTCGCTCAAGCGGACTTCGATGCGACTGCCTTCGGGGCAATAGCGCAAGGCATTGCCGACCAGATTGCCGAGCAGTGAGCCCCACAGCGTAGGCGATATCCGGCTGGGCAATTGGTCTGGCGCTTCGAGCGCCAGGCTGATGCGGCGCGCCTCGGCCAGCGGCAACAGTTCAGCCAGCTGGGCGCGCGTCTGCTCGGCCAGATCGGTGTTCCGGTCGGATGTGGTGTGGACAGACTCAACGCTGGCCAGAGTCAGCAGTTGCTGGCTCAGATGCGCGGCGCGCGTGACCGCGCCCTCCAGGGCTCGCGCGGCCTGCTCACGTTCGGCTTCGGTCTCGGCCTGGCGCAACACATGGGCCTGTGCAGCGATGACGGCCAGCGGCGTGCGCAACTCGTGCGCGGCTTCCTGCACGAACCGGCGTTCGCGCTCGCGCTGCAGGCGCAGACGACCGAGCATCGCGTCGAAGGCCTGGCCCAGGGGCTGCAACTCCGATTGCGGCAGGTGTACGTCCAGCGGGCCCAGGTCCTGGGCATCGCGCTGCGACAGGCGCTGCACCAGTTCGCGCAGCGGGCGCAGGCCGCGATGCAAAGCCAACCACAGGGGCAGCAGCACGACCGGGAATGCGATCGGCAGGTAGAACCCCAACTGATGCGCCACCTTGCGCAGCATCGCCTCGGGGCCGCGGACTGGCTCGGCGACGCGCACCGAGCCCACGGCGCTGTCTTGCCGATAGGCCCAATGTGGGCGCCCTTCGATCATGTGGTCATCCCGACCTGGGGTCTGGGCCAGCAAGGAGTCACGCCAATGGGGGTGCGATTCGTACAGGACCTGACCATCAGGTGCCAGCCATAGCACCACCAGCTCGCCCTTCCAACGATCGGGCTGGGCGCGGCGCCATTGGTTGGCGTCGTCGATCAGGACGCGCAGTGAAACCGCGCGATTCATCGCGGGCGTCCTTTGCAAATGTGCGGTGATGTTGACGACGATCTCCCGGACGCCTGGATCCACCGCCATATCGCGCCGGTATTCGAGGTAATTCCAGGCCAGAATCTCCAGCCCGACCAACATCAAGGTCGCAAGCAGCGCCAGGCCAATGCGGCGACTTAGTGAGGGACCGAGCATCCGGCGCCACGCGATGCGGCGGCTCATGTCAGCAGGCGATAGCCTATGCCGCGCACGGTGCCAATGCGCTCGGCGCCGATCTTGCGGCGCAGGTTCGACAGGTGCATCTCGAGGTTGGCGAAATCCAGCGCCTCGCCCAAGGGCGCCAGCTTTTGCGCCAGCTTGCCCTTGGGAACGACGGTGCCAGCTTCGCCGGCCAGCAGATTCAGCAGATCGAACTCGCGCGGGCTCAGCTCGACAGCACGCCCACACACCCGTACTTCGCGCTCGCGCGGCCGGATCGTCAGGTCGCCGATGCGCCAGTTCTCGCTGGCCTGGCCCGCGCTGCGACGCAGCAGGGCCCGCAAGCGGGCCATCAACTCGGGTATCTCGAAGGGCTTGCTGAGGTAGTCGTCGGCGCCGCCGTCCAGACCCTCCAATCGATCGGCAAGACCGACCCGTGCGGTCATGACCAGCAGCGGCGTGGCGGCCCCTTGAGCGCGCCAGCGCTTGAGCAATTGCAAGCCGCAACCATCGGGCAAACCGAGATCGAGCAACACCGCGTCCTGCTGGACAGGGTCCAAGCGTTCGGGCGCATCGGCGCCGCGGCGCAGCCATCGGCTGCTGAAGCCGCCCTGGCGCAGCGCGGCCTGCAGGGCCTTGCCAAGGTCGAGATCGTCCTCGATTAACAGAATGTGCATGGCGCAGTATCGGTGCGGTCGGGAGGCGCGCGGCCAAAGGCCAGCCAAAGCGCACTGCCGCAGCTACCCCGAAGTCGGGCGCGCGCTGGCAGACTCGCGCTGCTTCCACGACACCCCAACATCATGTCCCAGTTGACCCAGCGCCGCCTGCTCCTGCAATCCATTTGGGCTCTGCCTTTGGCTGGCTGTGGCGGAGGAGGCGGGGGCGGCGAGGGGACGCTGGCGTCCGAGCGCGTGCTGCCCCAGGTCAGCACGCAGCCTGCTGGTTCGAGCCAGGGGGCGATACCCGCGGTCGACGATATGGTCCAGCAGCAGTTGCTCGCACAGCGCATTCCGGGGGCTAGCTTGGTGGTGGCCAGGTCCGGCCGAATCGTCTATGCCAAGGGCTATGGCTATGCCGATCTCGAGGCTGCCACGCCAATACAGGTCGAACAGCGCTTTGAGATCGGTTCGGTCACCAAGTCCTTTGCCGCGAGCGCCATCATGCTGCTGGTCGAAGACGGCCTCCTCACGCTCGATGACAGGCTTGATCCGTATCTTGGCGCCACGCCCGCGGCCTGGGCCGGCATCACGATCCGGCATCTGCTCAACCATAGTTCGGGCCTGCCCGAATACCCGGACGATGCCTTCTTCGCCGCGCTGGAACGTGATCAGGGCTTCTCCGACGCCGAACTGCTGGCGCGCTTCAAAACCTATGGCCTGGCCTTCCCGCCCGGCTCGTCCTTCCTCTACAGCAATACGGGCTACGACCTGATCGGCCTGATCATCCAGAAGGTCAGCGGCCAGCACTACGGCGAGTTCCTGCGCCGGCGCGTGTTCCAGCCGCTAGGCATGGACAGCGCGCGCCTGATGGCGCCGAACGAGTCGGCAGCAGGCAACGCGATCGGCTACGAGATCGTGGCCGAGCAACGCCGTCCCCATGCCTACAACAGCGCCGAGCGCAACTACTTGGCGCTGGCGGCCAGCGGCCTGCAGATCAACGCACTTGACATGGCGAAGTGGGACGCGGCGCTGTACACCGAGCGCATTCTGAAGCGCGCCACGCTGGACCTGATGTGGACGCCCAACAGCCTGATGCAGGCCGCGAACGCGACGACGCCCGACATCTGGTACGGCCTGGGCTGGCAGCTGCGCACCCAGCAGGGGCATCGCTGGGTTTATCACTCAGGAGGCATGCCTGGCCATGTGGTCGACTTCATTCGCTATCCGGACGATCAGCTGACGGTCATCGTCATGACCAATCTGGACGAACGGCACGCCAACGCGCGCGTGATCGCACGAACGGTGGCGCAGATCATCCAGCCGGGCCTATAGGCTCCTTGGCGCGCCCAGCGCCTGCCGGCGCAGCTGGCATCCGCCAGCACCGAACCTATCCGGACTGCCAGCCGGACATCCACCGGAGCGTGGCAAGCTTCCAGGTCGGCATCGACGCCAGCGAGCAGGCGCTCAGCGCGTACGCCCGGGCCGCTCGCCAGGGGCTGGTCTTGTAGGGTAGGTGGGCAAAAGGCCAGGAGTCTCCCGCTGGCGGGGCGCCTGCGCCTACTTGGCGGCGAAGCGGTCCTGGTCGGCCTTGCGGTCGGCAGCCACCTTCTGGGCGGCGGGGCGCTCGCCGATCAGCTTGGCGTAGGACTTCCACTCGACGCCATGGGCGGCCAGCAGGTCCTCGCCCAGCACCGACTTGGTGGCCATCGCCACCAGGGGCAGGCTGACCCAGCCGGCGCAATCGGCCTGGGTGAAGGTATCGCCGGCCAGGTAGGGGCCGAACTTGGCGAGGCGCTTGAAGGCCGGGATGTTCTTGTCCAGCAGCTTCTTCACGCGCTCCTTGTTGGCGTCGCTGCACGTGCCGCCGAAGAAGGCCTGGCCGTAGAGCTCGCGCGCCACCAGCTCCAGATGCAGCTCCACAAAGGTGATCAGCTCATGCACCTTGGCCTGGGCGAAGGGCTCGGCCGGCAGCAGCGGGTGGGCGGGGTAGGCGGATTCCAGATAGTCCAGGATCACCTGGCTCTCGCACAGCGTGCCATGCTCGGTGCGGATGAAGGGCACCTTGCCCAGCGGCGAGGCGGCCAGCACGGCCTCGTCCTTGGAATGCGTCATCACCACCTCCTCCTGGAAGGGGATGCCTTTTTCCAGCAGGGCCAGCTTGACCTTGTTGTAGTAGTTCGAGAGCGAGAAGCCGCAGAGTGTGATCGTCATGGTGAGTGTCTCCTTGTGGGGTGGGCGCAGTCTATGCCGAGGCGCGGCGCGCCTTTGCCACCCAGGAGACAGGCCGCTATTTGTTCACCAGCAGGATGCCCAGCGCCAGCCCGACCAGGGCGATGACCAGGCGCAGCGTGATCGCCTCGCCCAGCACCAGCACCCCGGCCAGCAGGCCGAACAGCGGCGTGCTGAGCGTGAAGCTGGCCAGGCGCGTGGCCGGGTAATGGCGCACCAGCCAGAACCACAGCAGGTAGCTGGCAAAGGAGACGATCACCGCCTGGAAGCCGAACCAGCCCAGCAGCCGGGCCGACCAGGCCAGCGGCAGCGGCTCGTGCAGGGCCAGGGCCGCCAGGCTCAGCGCCAGGCCCGAGACCGCCAGCTGGTAGAACAGCGTCTTCTCGGCGCTGGCGCTGGCGAGCCGGCTGCCGCGTATCGCCAGCGTGGTGCCGCCCCATAGCAGCGCGGCCAGCAGGCCCAGCGCATCGCCCAGCCATTGCTGCGGCTGCCCGCCCGCGCCGAAGCCCTCGGCAAAGGCGAACGCCACCGCGCCGAAGGCCAGCAGCAGGCCCAGGCCCTGGCGCGGCGTGAGCTTCTCGTGCCGCGAGATGAAGGGCATGCCCAGTGCCACCACAAAGGGCGCGAGGTAGATGAACACCACCATGCGCGAGGCGCTGGTGTACTGCATGCCCCAGAAGATGGCGGCGAACTCGGCCGCGAACAGTCCGCCGGCCAGCAGGCCGCCACCCAGGCTGCCATCGCGCTCGAACAGCGCGATGCCGCGCGCCCGTGCCCAGAGCCACACCAGCGCACCGGCAACCAGCGAGCGCAGCCCCGCCTGCCAGAACGGGGTGATCTCGCTCAGCGCCGCCTTGATGGCCACCTGGCCCAGGCCCCAGAGGGCGCAGCAGAACAGCACGGAGGCGACGGCAAAGGCGTCGAGATGGGGCTTGCGATCAGACTTCAGCATGGCGCGATGATGCCCGCAGCCGCCGCCAGGCCAGCCACGCCAGGGCGCTGAGCGCACCGGCCAGCGTGCCGCTGAGATGGGCAAAGGGCGCGATCGCGATGTCCCAGCCGGGCACGGTGCGCAGCGCAGGCCCCAGCGGCTGTTCCAGCCACAGCTTGGCCAGCAGGCCGGCCGCGATGGCCGCCCCTAGCAGCCGATCCCGCCCGTGCCGCGCTAGCAGCTCCACCACCGCCACCGCCACGCCCGCATGCAGCAGGCCCGAGAGCCCGCCGTAATGCAGCAGCGCGGGTTGCAGCAGCAGGCCCAGCTGGGTGAGCGGCCAGGCGGCCAGCCAGGCGGGGGTGGCGCGCAGCCGGCCGGCCCGGCCCAGCAGGGCCAGCACGGCACAGCCGGCCAGATTGGCGAGCAGATGCTGGGCGCTCCAGTGCACCAAGGCGGCGCTGAGGGCGCGCCAGGGTTCATGGGCCCACAGGGCGGGCTGCCAGTCCAGCCACGCGCGCGGCAGCCACCAGGCCAGGCCGGCCAGCGTGGCCAGGCCCGCGCTGAGGGCCGCCCAGGACATCAGCCGAACACGGCCCGCCAGAGCGCCAGCACCGCGTCGCGGTGCGTGGCGATGCCCTGCGCCGCCTGCGCCGCCTCGTCCAGCGCGGTGGACTGTTCGTCCAGGCGCGCCCGGTGCTGCACGCGGCGCAGCTCGCGGTAGGCATCGGCGGCGGCCTTGCCCACGCCGGCGGGCAGCAGGCCGGCGGCCTCGGCACGCTGCAGCAGGGCGATATTGCCGGCGTTGTCCAGCAGCTCGGCATGCTGGCGCGCATGCGCCAGGATCAGGAACTGCAGCGCGAACTCCGCATCCATCATGCCGCCCGGGCTGTGCTTCACATCGAACAGGCCGGCGCGCACCGGGCGGGCCTGGCGCACCTTCTCGCGCATCGCCTGCACCTCCTGGCGCAGCGCCTGGATGTCGCGCTCGGCCGTCAGCACGGCGCGGCGCACGCCCTCGAAGCGCGCGGCCAGCTCGGGTGCGCCGGCGCAGAAGCGTGCGCGCGTGATGGCCTGGTGCTCCCAGGTCCAGGCGGTGTTGCTGCCGCGGCCGGTCTGGTAGTGCTCGAAACTGGCCAGCGAGGTCACCAGCAGGCCGGAGTTGCCGTTGGGACGCAGTGCGGTGTCGATGTCGAACAGCTCGCCGGCGGCGGTGCGCAGGGTCAGCCAGGTGATCAGCTTGCGCACGAAGGCGCCGTAGATCTCGGGCGAGTTCTCGTCCGCGTCGTCGAACAGGAACACCACGTCCAGGTCGCCGCCGTAGCCCAGCTCCTTGCCCCCCAGCTTGCCGTAGGCAATCACCGCAAAGCTCGGGGCCGGGCGGTGCGCCTGCTTGAGGCGCGCCCAGGACCAGCTGATCACGCATTGCAGGGTGGCGTCGGCCAGGGCCGAGAGATCGTCGGCCACCTGTTCCACCGTGATATGGCCCTCGACGTCGCGCACCAGGGTGCGGAACACCTCGGCATGGTGGGCGCGGCGCACGCTGTCCAGCAAGGCCTCCTCATCGGCCTCGCCATGCTGGGCCCAGGCATCGTGGCGGGCCTGCAGGTCGGCGATGAAGGTGGCGCCATCGAAGCGCTCGTGCATCAGCCGGCTGTCGGCCAGTTCGTCGATCACGCCGGGATGCTGCATCAGATAGCGCATCGGCCAGCGCGCCAGGCCCAAGAGGCGCAACAGCCGCGTCTGCACCGCGGGGCGCTCCACCAGCAGGGCCAGATAGCTCTCGCGGCGCAGCAGCGGCTCGACCCAGTCGACGAAGCGCAGCGCGGCGTCCAGCGAGCACGCGCCCTCCTTCACGCCGATGGCGGCACGGCCCACCAGCTTGGCCAGGCGCAGGCGCGATTCCTCGCGCAGGTTCTGCACGCGCGGCTGCTGGGCCCAGCGGCGCACCGCGGCGGCCAGCTCTGGCGGCAGCTTCTCGAGGAACTCGTCGGCATCCACCGGCAGGGCCGGGCCGCCGCATTGGCCGTTCTTGCAGGCGCCGGGCTTGGGCGCCTGGCCGTCGTGCAGCAAGGCGTCGAATTCGGTGGCCACCAGCTCACGCACCTCGCACAGGCGGTCCAGCAGCTGGCAGGCTTCGGCGCTGCAGACCATGCCCATGGAGCGCGCGATCCAGCCCAGGTCCTCATCGCTGCCGGGCAGGCAATGGGTCTGCTGGTCGTCGAGGAACTGGATGCGGTGCTCGACACGGCGCAGGAAATCGTAGGCCTCGGCCAGCTTGGCGGCGGTGGCCGGCTTCATCAGCCCGCGCGCCGCCAGCCGGGAGAGCGCCTTGACGGTGGAGCGGGTGCGGATCTCGGGGAACTGGCCGCCGCGTACCACCTGCAGCAGCTGCACGGTGAACTCGATCTCGCGGATGCCACCGCGCGAGAGCTTCACGTCGTTGGAGCGTTCGGGCCGGCCGGCGGCGCGCTTCTGCGCCTCGTCGCGGATCTTGCGGTGCAGCTGCCGCAGGCCCTCGAACACGCCGTAGTCCAGGTAGCGGCGGTAGACGAAGGGCGTGACCAGGGAGCGCAGCGCCACCGCACGCGAGGGCGGCGCACCCGCCTCGGGCTGGCGCGGCGCTACCACCCGGCTCTTCAGCCAGGCGAAGCGCTCCCATTCGCGCCCCTGCACGAGGAAGTACTCCTCCAGCATCGACAGGCTCACCACCGGCGGGCCCGAGTTGCCGTTGGGGCGCAGCGCCAGGTCGACGCGGAACACCTGGCCGTCCTCGGTGACGTCGCCGATCAGCGCATAGAGCTTCTTGGCCACCTGGGTGAAGTATTCGTGCGCCGAGACCGGCTTCGCGCCATCGGTCTCGCCCTCGTCGTCGTAGACATAGATCAGGTCGATGTCGGAGCTGACATTGAGCTCGCGCCCGCCCAGCTTGCCCATGCCCACGACCCAGAACTCGATCACCTCGCCGGCGCTGTTGCGCGGCTGGCCGTGGATGGCGTCCTGCTCGATGCGTGCCTGCGTCAGCGCCGCGCACAGCGTCACCTCGGCCAGCGTGGTCATCGCCTCGGTGATGGCCTTCATCGGCGCGGCCAGCTCGACGTCGTGCACCGCCAGGCGCTCCAGCACCAGATGGCGGGTCACGCGCAGCGCGCTGGCAAGGTTGCGGCCCTCGGCCTGCAGCTGCGCGATCAGCGCCTGCATGGCGGCCCGGTCGGGCAGGCCGGCGGCCAGCAGGGGCAGCTCCTGGTCGTAGCGGCGCCGGATGCGCTGCACGAAGCGGCTGTGCGCGGCCAGCGCCGCCTTGGTTGCAGAGGGTAAAGAATGCTCGTCGACGCTCATGGGGCAGGGTGGCCTGTGCTAGATTCGCTGCGATCCCGGGTACCCCCAGACCTGCCGCTGCGCGTCAGGCCCCCCGAGGGGGTCAAGGAGTCTCGGGAGCGGCCCGTCGACTCCTTACGAGAGCGATGGGGCACCGGCTTTGCAACTGTCATCGTTTCTCATCCTGTGTGCCGCGCCCGAGCGCGCGTGCCTTCTACATGTCCTTGCTAGCCACCGTCTTCGCCGCCGCCAACCGCCCCGCCCGCTGGGCCCGCCGCTGCGCCAGATGGGCCGTGGCCCTGGTGCTGCTGGCATGGAGCCTGATGCTGCTGGCCTGGCTGGTTTTGCACTGGGCGATTCTGCCGCACATCGATGAATGGCGCCCTGCGCTGGCGCGACAAGCCTCCAAATCGCTGGGGTTGAACCTGCAGATCGGCCAGATCGAGGTGCGCTCGGGGGGCTGGATACCGGCGCTGGAAATGCGCGATGTGCGTCTCATCGACCAGCATGGCCGCGAGGCCCTGCGCCTGCCGCGGGTGGCGGCGGCGCTCTCGGCGCGCTCGCTGCTGGCGCTGGAGCTGCGCTTCGAGCAGCTGTTGATCGATGCCCCCGAGATGGTGGTGCGGCGCGACGCCCAGGGCCGCATCTTTGTGGCCGGCCTGAGCGTGGACGAGGCCGAACGCGCCGAGGCCGGCGGCGATCTGGCCGACTGGTTCTTCGTCCAGCATGAGTTCGTGATCCTGAACGGCCGCGTGCGCTGGATCGACGAGGCGCGCCAGGCGCCGCCGCTGGAGCTCTCGCGCGTGGACCTGGTGCTGCGCAATGGCCTGCGCCGCCACGAGCTGCGCCTCGACGCCACGCCCCCGCCCGCGTGGGGCGAGCGGCTCTCGCTGCGCGGCCAGTTCACCCAGTCGCTGCTCAAGCGCCCCGGCGATCTGCAGCATTGGAGCGGCTCGTTGTTCGCCGACCTGCCGCGCGCCGACGTGCGCGAGCTGCGCCGCTACCTGGACCTGCCCTTCGAGCTCAGCGAGGGCGATGGCGCGCTGCGCGCCTGGCTGGAGATCAAGCAGGGCCAGAGCCAGGCCGCCACCCTCGATCTGGGGCTGCGCGCCGTCAAGCTCAAGCTGGGCAAGCGCATCGAGGCGCTGGAGCTGGCGCAGATCGCCGGCCGGCTCTCGATGCAGCGCAATGCGCAAGGCCTCAGCTTTACCGCGCGCCAACTTGGCTTCGAGGATGGCGAGGGCCTGGTGTGGCCGCGCTCGGACTGGTCGCTCTCGCTGCGCACGCGCCAGGCCTCCCAGGTGCTGGGCGCCGAGCTGGGCGAGCTGCTGGGCGGTGAGCTGACGGCCCAGCAGGCGGACCTGGGCCTGGCCGCGCGCATCATGGCGCGCCTGCCGGTGCCGGCGGCCGCGCACCAGCTGGCGCAGGAGATGGCGCCCAGCGGCCGCGTCAGCGCCTTCAGCGCGCGCTGGGAGGGGGCGCCCGAGGCGCCGCAGAGCTACCGCATCAAGGGTGCGCTGGACCAACTGAGCCTGGCCGCCGGCGTGCCGGCCGACGCGCACGGCGCGGCCCGCCCGGGCCTGGCCGGGGCGCAGCTGCAGTTCGATGCCACCGAGAAGGGCGGCACGGCGCGCCTGACGATACGCGACGGCATGCTGGACTTTCCCGGCGTGTTCGAGGAGCCGCGCATCCCCCTGGAGACGCTCAGCGCCGGGCTGGATTGGCGCATCGAGGCGCGCAAGGACGGCGGCCCGCCCCAGGTGGAGCTGCGCGTCAGCGAGCTGCGCCTGCAGAACGAGGATGTGAAGGCCGAATTCGAGGCCACCTGGCGCACCGGCAGCAAGCCCGGCAGCGGCCGCGGCGCGCGCCTGCCCGGCAGCCTGGACCTCAGCGGCCGCATCGACCAGGCTCCCGCCCGGCGCGTGGTGCGCTACCTGCCGCTGGTGGTGGGCGAGACCGCGCGCGGCTATGTGCGCGATGCCATCCGCGGCGGCGAGGCGCACCAGGTGCAGGCGCGCGTGCGCGGCGACCTGGCCGATTTCCCCTTCGACGGCCCCCATGCTGGCGCAGGCGTCTTCCGCATCAGCAGCCAGGTGAAGGACGTGGAGCTGGCCTATGTGCCCAGCCACGCCGCCACCGAGACCAGCCCCGCCTACAACTCGCCCTGGCCGGTGATGGAGCAGCTCAATGCCGAGCTGATCTTCGAGCGCGGCAGCATGCAGATCCGCAAGGGCCGCGCCAAGGTGCTGGGCTACGAACTCTTCAACGTGAACGGCGGCATCCCGGATCTGGCGCACCAGGCCCAGCTGGAGATGGACGGCCAGGGCCGCGGCCCCATGGCCGAGCTGCTGCGCTTCATGCGCAGCTCGCCGCTCTCGGAATGGACCTCGCATGGCCTGGACGCCGCCAGCGCCAGCGGCAACGCCAGCCTCAAGCTGGGCCTGAAGATCCCGCTGCTGGATGCCAGCAAGTCCAGCGTCAAGGGTCAGGTCTTGCTGGCCGGCAACGAGCTGCGCCTGCGGCCCGACGTGCCGCTGTTTTCCAACACGCGCGCGCGCATCGATTTCGACCGCAAGGGCGTGCAATTGCAGGCCGCCGGCGCGCGCGTGCTGGGCGGCGAGGCCCTGTTCGAGGGCGGCAGCCAGGCCGATGGCAGCCTGCGCTTCAGCGCCCAGGGGCAGCTGAGCGCGGAGGCGCTGCGGCGCGCCAGCGAGCTGGGCCTGCCCAGCCGCCTGGCCCAGTTCATGAGCGGCTCGACCGGCTACAAGCTGGAGCTGGGTTTCGTCAGGGGGCAGACCGAGTTCAACCTCGGCAGCTCGCTGCAGGGCCTGGCGCTGGACCTGCCGGCGCCGCTGCGCAAGGAGGCCGACAGCACGCTCAACCTGCGCCTGCAATCGCGGCTCTTGCCGGTGAATGGGAATGAAAGCGCCACGCGCGACGAGCTGCGCCTGGAGCTGGGCAACCAGCTGCAAGCGCATTACCAGCGCGAGCTCGGCGGCGAGAGCGCGCAGGTGCTGCGCGGCGCGCTGAGCGTGCAGGACAACCTGCCGCCGCTGCCGCCCAGCGGCGTGCAGCTGCAGGCCAATCTGGCCAGCTTCGATGCCGACGCCTGGCTCGCCACCGCGCAGCGCCTGCTCGGCCCGGTGAGCCTGGAGAACATGGACAGCGGCTACGCGCCCAGCCAGCTGGCCCTGCGCGCGCAGAGCTTCAAGGCCGCGGGCCGCCAGGTCTCGCGCCTGGTGGCGGGCCTGAGCCGCGCGCCCGAGCAGAACGGCTGGCGCGCCACCATCGATGCCGAACAGCTGAGCGGCTATCTGGAGCTGCGCCAGGCGCGCGCCGGCCAGCCCGGCCGCGTCTACGCCCGCCTGGGCCGCCTGGCCCTGCCCAAGAGCGAGGCCGATTCGGTGCTGCAGCTGCTGGAGAAGCAGCCCAGCAGCGTGCCGGCGCTGGACATCGTGGTGGAGGATTTCGAGCTGCGCGGCAAGAAGCTGGGCCGCCTGGAGATCGATGCCCAGCTGGTGGGGCCGACGCGCGAATGGAAGCTCGCCCGGCTGCAGATCAAGCACCCCGACGCGCTGCTCAACGCCACCGGGCAATGGGTGGCCGAGCCCGGCTCGAACCCAGTCTCCGGTCAGCGCCGCACCCTGCTGGACTGGCAGCTGGACGTCAGCGATGGCGGCAAGCTCCTGCAGGCGCTGGGCCAAGGGCAGATCCTGCGCGGCGGCAAGGGCCGCCTGAACGGCCAACTCGGCTGGCAGGGCTCGCCGCTGAGCCCCGACTACCCCAGCATGGGCGGCCAGCTGCATGCGGCACTGGACGCCGGCCAGTTCCTGCAGGCCGAGCCCGGCGTGGGCCGGCTGCTGGGCGTGCTGAGCCTGCAATCGCTGCCGCGCCGCCTGCTGCTCGACTTCCGCGATGTGTTCTCGCAGGGCTTTGCCTTCGACAGCTTTACCGGCGACCTGCGCATCGAGAAGGGCGTGGCCCATACCAGCAATCTGCGCATGGTGGGCCTGCAGGCGGCGGTGCTGATGGAGGGCCAGGCCGATCTGGCCGCCGAGACCCAGGATCTGCGCGTGCTGGTGGTGCCCGAGCTCAACGTGGGCGGCGCTTCGCTGGCTTATGCGGCCATTAATCCGGCGATCGGCCTGGGCACCTTCCTGGCCCAATGGCTGTTGCGCAAGCCCATGGCGGCGGCCGGCACGGAGGAATTCCATGTCACCGGCATGTGGGATGCGCCCAAGGTCGATCGCATCGAGAAGTCCGAGCGCAAGCCGCCCGAGGAGGCGGCATCAGGAGCAGCACCATGAAGCTGGCAGCGATACAGATGGTCTCGGGCCCCGAGGTGGCGGCCAATCTGGCGCGTGCGCGCCATTGGATGGAGGCCGCCCGCGCCCAGGGCGCCGAGCTGGTGGCCCTGCCCGAGTATTTCTGCCTGATGGGCACGGCCGACGCCGACAAGTTGGCCATCGCCGAGGCCGATGGCGAGGGCCCGATCCAGGCCATGCTGAGCCAGGCGGCGCGCGAGCTGGGCCTGTGGGTGATCGGCGGCACCCTGCCGATCAGGACCGCGCAGGCCAACAAGGTGCGCAATGCCTGCTGCGTCTATGCCCCGGACGGCCACCGCGCGGCACGCTACGACAAGCTGCACCTGTTCTGTTTCGACAATGGCCGCGAGCGCTATGACGAGGGCCGCGTGCTCGAGCCCGGCGACGCGCCGGTGACGCTGCAGGCCGGGCCGCTCAAGCTCGGGCTCTCGGTCTGCTACGACCTGCGCTTTCCCGAGCTTTACCGTGCCATGGGCATGGGCGGCCCCTGCGACCTGCTGGCCGTGCCCGCGGCCTTCACCTACACCACCGGCCAGAAGCATTGGGAGCTGCTCTTGCGCGCCCGCGCGGTGGAGAACCTCGCCTATGTGATCGCGCCGGCCCAGGGCGGCACGCATCCCAACGGCCGCCGCACCTGGGGCCACAGCATGATCGTCGACCCCTGGGGCGAGGTGCTCGCCTGCCTGCCTGAGGGCGAGGGCCTGGCCATCGCCGAGCTGGACGCGCCGCGCATGGCCGCCCTGCGCGCCCAGCTGCCGGCCCTGCAACACCGCCGACTTTGATCGAGGAGCACGCCATGCAACGCCGCACATCACTCTTGGCCCTGCTGGGGGCAGGTCTTGCGCTCGCCGGCTGCGGCACGCCCGCCGACCCCGAGGGCATGCGCCTGAGCGTGGCCGACGGCCTGCAGCTGCGCGGCTGGGTGCCCGAGGCGCTCAAGCAGCAGGTGCAGCTGGGCCAGGTGCTGGGCGGCCAGCCGACCGGCCGCCTCTGGGGTTCCAAGATCGGCGACGAGGCGCTGCGCGTGGCGCTGCAGGAATCGCTCAAGGCCGCCGGCATGCTGGCGCCGCAGCCCCAGGGCGGCCGCTACGAGCTGCGCGCCGCGCTGCTGGCGCTGGAGCAGCCCGCGGTGGCGGTGGGCGACGCCCGCGTGGCGCTGACGATGGCCTATGAACTGCTGGACAAGGCCAGCGGCAACAAGCTCTACCAGCGTGAGCTGCGCAGCGTGCATGTGGCCGAGTTCGGCGACGCCATGCTGGACCAGAACGAGCGCCTGCGCCTGGCCAACGAGGGCGCGCTGCGCAAGAACATCAATACCGCGCTGCGGGAGCTGCTGGAGCTGCGCTACTGAGACGAGCCTGCGCCGGCTGCGGCTGGCCCAGCCAGGCTTGCCGCGTGGTCTGCAGGAGTTGATGGAGGGTTTGGGCCTGAATATTGTTCATGGCCCCAGTGTCGGGGCGCTTGATGACAGGCCGTTGAAGGCCGTGCAGGGCGGGGCGCCTGAGCCGGGGGTCAGGCGCTCGCCCGGCACGGTCTGGCCACCGTGCCGCCCGCATCTGCTCAGCGCACGACGCCGAGCTCCTCGCGCTGTCCGCGGTTGAAGGTGTAGAGCGTCAGTGCACCGTTCTTGATATCGCCCTTCTCGTCGAAAGCGACGCTGCCGGTGACGCCGGGGTAGCTGATCTTCTGTAGCACCGGCAGGTACTTGGCCGGTTCGGCCGATCCCGCCTTGACCATCGCCTCGGCCATCACCTTCGTGGCATCGTAGGTGTAGGGCGAGTAGATCTGGACCTCGATGCCGAACTTCTTCTTGAAGTCGGCCTTGAACTTGTCGAGCGCCGGCCGCTGTGCCGCGTCAACGCCACCAGCGATCGCGCAGACCACTTGGCCGTCGGGCACCTGGCCCGAAGCCAGCTTGGGCAACTCGGCGGTGCAGATGCCGTCGCCGCCCATGAACTTCGACTGGATGCCCAGCTGCTTCATCTGCCGCAGCATCGGGCCGGCCACCGCGTCCATGCCGCCGTAGAAGATCACGTCGGGCTTGGCCGCCTTGATGCCGGTGAGGATGCCCGTGAAGTCGGTCGCCTTGTCGTTGGTGAACTCACGTTTGGCGATCGTTGCGCCGGCGGCCTTCGCGGCCTTCTCGAACTCGCTGGCAACGCCCTGGCCATAGGCGGTGCGGTCGTCGATGACCGCAACGGTCTTCGCCTTCAGCGTCTGTGCAGCGTAGCGGCCCAGCGTGCCACCGAGCTGGGCGTCGTCGGCGACCATCCGGAAGGTCGTCTTGAAGCCCTGGCGGGTGTAGCGCGGGTTCGTCACCGACGGCGCAATCTGCGGGATGCCGGCGTCGGCGTAGATGCGCGCGGCAGGGATTGCGGTGCCTGAATTCAGGTGGCCGACGACGCCGTTGACTTTGTTGTCCACGAGCTTCTGCGCCGCGGCAGTGCCTTGCTTGGGGTCGCCGGCGTCGTCCTCGGCCAGGAGCACGAAGCGGGCCGGGCGGCCGCCGATCTGCAGACCCTTGGCGTTCAATTCCTCGATCGCCATGCGGACACCGCTTTCGTTGTCACGCCCGAGGTGTGAGGCGGGGCCGCTGAGTGCGGCGACATGGCCGATCTTGACCACGAGGGGCTCCGCTGCGTGCGCGGACATGGCGAGGCAGGCCAGGGCGATGCCGCCGAGGCGTGATGGGGTAGGTTTCATGAAATCTCTTTTGTCGACGTCGGTGGGTCAAGTGACGCCACCGGACGCGGTGGTCGTCGCCCCCTCTGTTGCTGACACCTGAGAGATTCGTGCGGCCCCCGGGGGCCGGACTTGCTCCTTCGGCGTACCGGCGGACGTCAGGCAGCCGGCAACTCTGCAGAGTTCATCCGCGACATCGGTCCGTTTGCCTGAGAGTTTCCGGGGCGGTTGCTCCTTCGGCGCCGCGCGGGTGGCACGCGGACTCTCCCGACGTCGCTCGGGCTCGTGGCCGGCAAGACGGTCGACAGGCGGCCTTGGTCTTGCGGTGAAGTTGATGACTATACCTGAGGCAAGGGTTAACCCTTGTTGTTGCCGCCTCGACGCCGGCGCCTCAGCGCCTTCCGAACATCATCTGCCGCGCCAGCGCGCGCTTCAGCGGCGGGGCGGCCTGCAGCGCGGCCAGCGCCAGGCCGCGTGCGCCCGGCAGGCCGGGCCAGCGCCAGGCAAAGCTGCGTGCCAGGAAATCGGTGGCGGCGATCATGCTCCAGCGGTCGGGCGCGCGCTGCCATTCCACGCGGCGCAGCGCGCTGTCGATCGTGCCCTCCGCGCGCAGTGCCTGCACCAGCGCATAGGCGTCGCGCAGGCCCAGGTTGAGCCCCTGGCCGGCCACCGGGTGCAGGGTCTGGGCGGCATTGCCGATGCGGATCACGCGGCCCTCCACCAGGGTGCGCTCGGCGTTCAGGCCGAGCGGGAAGCACTTCAGCGCGCCGATGCCGCGCAGCGGCGGCAGGCCCGGCGGGAGCAGGGTGTTGAGCACCGCCAGGCGCTGCGCGTCGCTGAGCGTGCCGATCTCGTCCTCGGCCTGCGGCAGGCACCAGACCAGGGCCGCGCGGCGCTGGCCGGCGCGCTCGGGCAGGGGCAGCAGGGCCAGCGGGCCGTTGCGGGTGAAGCGCTCGTAGGCCACGCCCGGCGGCGCTGCCGGGTCCAGCTCCACCGTGCCGACCCAGGCGTTCTGCGCATAGTCGCGCGCCACCGCCTTGCGGGCCTGCTCGGCAAACACGCCGCCCTCGGCCACCACGGCGAGGTCGAAGCGCTCGGCCAGATGGGCATCGCCGGCGTCGATCTCCACGCCCGAGCCCTCGGGCTTGAGGGCCGACACGCCCTGGCCGAAGCGCGCGGACAGGCGCTGCGGCGCGCGCGCGCAGGCTTGCAGCCAGGCGGCCTGCAGCGGCGCCACCAGCTGGCCGTAGCTGAGCACGGCGCCGAGCTGCTCCACGCCCTGCTCGCGCGCGCTGATGCTGACCTCGGGCTGGCCGCCGGCACCGAACAGCCAGGGGTGGCTGAGCGTGGGCGGGGCCTGGCTCACCTGTACCTGCAGGATCGCCTGCGCCTGCGCGGCCTGGCCCGCCTGCCAGGTGCCCAGGCGCTGCAGCAGCTGCACGCTGCCCAGCGAGAGCGCGAGGGTGCGCGGGTCGCCCGAGACATCGCGTTCCAGCGGCCGCGCGTCGAACAGGCTGATGGCCGCCTCCGGCAGCAGCTGGGCGGCCAGCAGGGCCAGGCTCAGGCCGGCCGGCCCGGCGCCCACCACGGCGAGTGACATGCGGGTCGGCGGGCTGGCTTCGGTGGGCATGGTGCGCATAGCGTATGAATTCGGGGTACGCCGGCGGGCTTTGCCGTGCGCCGCCCACTATAGCGGCGGGAGTCCGCTACGCTCTGGCCCTTCCCGATAGGAGTCCAACACATGCAATACCGTCGCCTGGGCCGCAGCGGTCTCAAAGTCTCCGAGCTCTCGCTGGGCTCCTGGGTCACTTATCACAACCAGGTCGACACCAAGGCCGCCACCGAGATGCTGGCGGCCGCCTTCGACGCCGGCGTGAACTTCTTCGACAACGCCGAGGTCTATGCCATGGGCAAGAGCGAGGTGGTGATGGGCGAGGCCTTCAAGGCGCTGAAATGGCCGCGCCTGTCCTACATCGTCTCGACCAAGTTCTTCTGGGGCATCAGCCGCGAGGCCAATACCGTCAATGCCAAGGACACGCTCAACCGCAAGTACCTGATGCAGGCGATCGATGGCTCCTTGCAGCGCCTGGGCCTGGACTTCATCGACCTGGTCTATTGCCACCGCCCCGATCCGCACACGCCGATCGAGGAGACGGTGCGCGCGATGAGCGACATGATCACCCAGGGCAAGGCGCTCTACTGGGGCACCAGCGAATGGTCGGCCGCCGACATCCGCGCCGCCTGGGAGATCGCCGAGCGCCACCACCTGCACAAGCCGGTGATGGAGCAGCCGCAGTACCACCTGTTCCACCGCCAGCGCGTCGAGCAGGAGTACGCGCGCCTGTACGAGGACCTGGGCCTGGGCCTCACCACCTGGAGCCCGCTGGCCTCGGGCCTGCTGACCGGCAAGTACAAGGCCGGCATTCCGGAGGGCAGCCGTGGTTCGCTGGAGAACATGGCCTGGATGCGCGAGCAGCTGCAGGACGCCGCCAAGAACGCCGCGGTGGCCGAGCTGGAGAAGCTGGCCGCCGAGCTGGGCGGCAATGTGGCGCAGCTGGCGATCGCCTGGGCCAACCACAACCCGCATGTCTCCACCGTGATCCTGGGCGCCAGCAAGCTCAGCCAGCTGCAGGACAACCTCGCCGCCCTGGCGCTGGCGCCCAAGCTGACGCCGGAAGTGCTGGAACGCATCGACGCCATCACCAAGCCGCTGGCCAAGTAAGGCAAGAACTGACCCCGGCCGCATGGTGTGGCCGGCGCGGCATGGGGATGGCGCCGCGGGCCGCTAATATCGCGGCATGCTCGGGCGCGTCTTGATCCTGTGGTTTCTGTGCCTGCTGTGCGGCCCGGCGGCGGCGCAGCAGCCGCTGCTGGCGGAGCCGCGCTTCGATTCGGTGGGCGATGCCGGCTCGATCGCCGACGGCGTGGTGTCGGCGATCGCCCAGGACGGCAGCGGCTTCATCTGGGTCGGCACCAGCGTTGGCCTGGTGCGCTTTGATGGCTATCAAGTCAAGTCGGTGGCCATGCACAACGAGCAGCGCCGCCAGCTCGGCACCAGCTTCGTCCGCTCCATCCTGGCGGCGCGCGATGGCCGGCTGTGGGTGGGCACCGAAAGCGATGGCCTGGGCCTCTATGACCCCGCGGCCGACCGCTGGACCTTCTACCGCAGCAATGCCGCCGATCCCAAGTCGCTCGCTCCCGGCACGGTGCGGGCGCTGGCGCAGGACCGCGATGGCAGCATCTGGGTCGGCACGATCGGCGGCGGGCTGGACCGCGTCGATCCCGCCAAGGCGGTGTTCCAGCATTTCAACCGCGCCGGCGGCGGCATTCCCGACGACCGCATCCAGAGCCTCTATCTGGATCGGCGCGGCCAGCTCTGGGCCGGCACGTGGAACGGGCTGGCGCGGCTGAGCCCGGGCGGGCAGCGCTTCGAGCCGGTGTTCTCCGATGCGGCGCAGCCGCAGCAGCTGGCGGGCAAGATCATCTCGATGCTGGCCGAGGCGCCCGACGGCCGCCTCTGGGTCGGCACCCAGCAGGGCGAACTGGCCATCGTCGATCCCGTCAGCGGCGCCGGCCGCTGGCTGGCGCGCGCGCCCGCCGGCCAGGGCGGCAGCAAGTCCAGCTCGGTCTATGCGCTGGCGGCGCTCAACGACACCGAGGTCTGGGTGGCCAGCGCCACCGGTCTGGAGCTGCGCGCGGTGCAGGACGGCGCCTTGCTCAAGCAGCTGCGCCACGACGACGCGCGCCCCTGGGGCCTGGCCGCCAACGATGTGCGCGTGCTGCTGCGCGACGCCGCCGGCTGGATCTGGGTGGGCAGTTATGGCGGTGGCCTGCAGCGCCACAACCCGGCGGCCACCGGGCTCTGGGTGCGGCGCGCCGATGCCGATGCCGCGAGCGTGTTCGGCGAGGCCGATGTGCGCAGCCTGTTGCAGACCCGCGAGGGCGAGATCTGGGTCGGCACCAACGAGCGCGGCGTGGCGGTGATGGATGCGCAGCTGCGCGTGATCGGCGCGATCCGGCCGCAGCATGGCGTGGCCGGGCGCTTCCAGGGCGGGCGCGTGGGCGGCCTGGCGCAGGCGCTGGATGGCGGGGTCTGGGTGGGCACCGATACCGCCGTCTACGAATTCAGCCCGCGGCGCGAGCTGCTGAGCGTGTACAGCGCCGGCAAGGGCCGGGCGCGCTGCCTGCGCGCCAGCCGCGACGGCGCGATCTGGATCGGCACGCAGGACGGCCTGTACCGGCACGATCCGGGCGCGCGCGGGCTCGAGCGCGTGCAGCTGGCCGGCGGCCAGACCCTCAGCGGCGATGTCAACGCGCTGGTGGAGATGCCCGATGCCAGCCTCTGGGTGGGCGGCGAGAGCGGCCTCTACCGGGTGGCGGCGGGGGCGCGCGAGCTGCAGCCCATCGTCGCCAAGCCGGAGGCGGGCCTGGCCAGCAAATCGGTGCTGGGCCTGCTGGTGGATGCGCAGCAGCGGCTCTGGATCGATACCGCCGCGGGCCTGCACCGGCTGCAGGTCTGGGATGGCCGGCTGGCGAGCTTCGAGCGCGTGGCCGAGCGTCATGGCTTTGGCGGGCGCGGCTTCGGCGCCAATCTGCTGGCCGATGCCGATGGCCGCATCTGGACGCACCGCGCCGTCTTCGATCCGGCCGATGGCCGCTATTACGAGCTTAGTCCGGCGGATGGCGCCGACATCGGCACCGGCTGGTTCCGCGCCTATGCCCAGCTGGCCGACGGGCGGCTGGCCTATGGCGGCAACAAGGGGCTGCTGGTGGTGGAGCCCGGGCGCTTCAAGCGCTGGGCCTATGCGCCGCCGGTGGTGCCCACCGAGCTGCGCGTGGACGGCGAGCGCCGCCCCCTGGCCACCGTGGCGCAAGGCCTGACCCTGGCGCCCGGCGAGCGCGGCTTCAGCCTGGAGTTCGCGGCGCTGGACTACAGCAACCCGGCACGCAATCGCTACCGCTACCAGCTGCAGGGGCTGGACGCCGACTGGGTCGACACCGATGCCGATTTCCGCGTCGCCAGCTACAGCAATCTGAGCCCCGGCGACTACCTGCTCAAGGTGCGCGGCAGCAACCGCGTGGGCGACTGGAGCGCGCAGGAGCTGAGCCTGCCGGTGCATGTGCGGCCCACCTGGTGGCAGACCTGGTGGGCGCGCGCCCTGGCGGTGCTGCTGCTGGGCGGTCTGGTCTATGCGCTGGTGCAATGGCGCACCGGCTATCTGCAGCGCCAGCAGCTGGCGCTGGAGGCCAAGGTGCGCGAGCGCACCCTGGCGCTGGAAAACCTCTCGCAGGCGATGCGCGAATCCAGCCTCACCGATCCGCTCACCGGCCTGCGCAACCGCCGCTTCCTGGCCCAGCACATCGAGGCCGACGTGGCGCTGGCGATCCGCCGCCACGAGGGCCATCAGCAGCATGGCGCGCCCCTGCACGACGACGCCGACCTGCTGTTCTTCCTGGTCGACGTGGATCACTTCAAGCAGGTCAACGACCAGCATGGCCATTCCGCCGGCGACGCGGTGCTGCAGCAGATGCGCGGCCGTCTGTTGTCGGTGTTCCGCGATGCCGACTACCTGGTGCGCTGGGGCGGCGAGGAGTTCCTGATCGTGGCGCGCGCCACCTCGCGCCACCATGCCGCCGAGCTGGCCGAGCGCGCCCGCGCCATGGTGGCGGACCGCCCCTTTGTGCTGGACGACGGCAGCCTGCTGCACAAGACCTGCTCGGTGGGCTTTGCCTGCTTCCCGCTGGCGCCGGCGCATGCGCGCGCGCTCGACTGGTCCAGCGTCATCGACGTGGCCGATGCGGCGCTCTATGCCGTCAAGCGCGCCGGCCGCAACGGCTGGCTGGGGGTGGTGAGCGCCAGCGCCGCGTCGGACGAGGAGCTGCGCGCCTGGCGCCAGCGCCCGCTGGCCGAATGGCTGGCCACCGGCGCGCTGCAGATGGCGGGCTCGCGCGAGCGGCCGGTGAACTAGGCTTCCGAGAACACTGGCGCCACCACGGCGCGGTCGCGCCCCTGCGACTTGGCCTGGTAGAGCGCCAGGTCGGCCTGGGCCAGCCATTGCGAGGCCGAGCTGCCGCGGTAGGGCACGCCGCTGACCATGCCTATCGAGAGCGTCAGCAGGCCACCGCCTAGCGGCGAGAGTTCATGCGCCAGGGCCAGGCCGGCCAGCAGCTCGCGGCAGCGCGTGGCCACCGCCCGCGCGCCCTCGGTATCGGTCTGCGCCAGCAGCAGCACGAATTCCTCGCCGCCATAACGCGCCACCAGATCGGCCGGGCGATTGGCGCTGTTGCGCAGCACCGAGGCCACCGCCACCAGCGCATCGTCGCCGGCCTGGTGGCCGTAATGGTCGTTGTAGAGCTTGAAGTAGTCCACGTCGACCAGCAGCAGCGACAGCGGCGCGCCGGTGCGCAGGCCGCGCCGCCATTCGTCCTCCAGGCGCTGCATCAGCAGGCGGCGGTTCGCCAGCTCGGTGAGGGCATCGGTGGTGGACAGGCGCAGCAGCTGCTCGTTGGCATGCTGCAGCTCGATCTCGAAGCGCTTGCGCTCGGTGAGATCGCTGATCACCGCCACGAACAGCTGCTCGGCCTCGCTGCGCACCTCGGAGACCGAGAGCTGCACCGTGAGCGGCCGGCCGCTCTTGTGCAGGGCGTTGAACTCGCGCGCGCGGCCCATCAACTGGCCGCCCTGGCCCTGGCGGAAGCGCAGCAGGTAGTGGCCATGGGTGCTGCGCTCGGGTTCGTCCATCAGCATCGCCACGTCCTGGCCCAGCATCTCGTCCAGCTCGTAGCCGAACAGGCGCAGTGCCGCCGGGTTGGCGCTGCGCATGCGCCCCTCGGCATCGGTGGTGACGATGGCCACGCCGGCGGTGCTGATGATGGCCCGCAGCTGGGCCTGGCTGGTCTGCAGGGCCTGCTGGGTGCGCACCAGTTCGGTGACGTCGGCGCGGATGCCGATGGTGCCGCCCGAGGCGGTCTGGCGTTCGTAGATGCGCACCCAGCGATTGCCGGGCAGCTCCTGCAGCCAGGGCTCGCCCGGCGCGCGGTGCATCTGCATGCGCTCGGCCAGCCAGGCTTCCTCCTGGCCGATCGCCGGCGTCACCTCGCCGGCGGCGATGATGCCGCGCAGCAAGTCCTCGTAGCGCATGCCGGGCCGCCAATGCGGCGCGCTGACCGGGTAAAGGCGCGCAAAGGCCTGGTTGTAGATCAGCAGGCGGTCGTCGGCGTCGAACATCGAGTAGGCCTCGCTGAGCGTCTCGATGCCTTCGATCAGCTCGGCGCGCTCGGCCCGGGCGGTGCGTGCGAGCGCCTCGCACTGGCGCTGGGCATCGCGGGCGCGCCGCCAGCCATGGGCCAGCCAGCCCAGCGCCAGCAGCAGCGCCAACACCAGCCACCAGGCCAGGCTGGCGGGCAGGTCGGCGGGGGTTGCGGCGGGCGTCATGGCGGGTGCGCGGTGCGCACCGATTCTCGCCCTCGCCCCGCCGGCCCGGCCCCGGGCTAGACCCTAGCGCGTCACTGCATTCAGTGACGCGAGGCGCTCGGGCGTGCCCACGTCCTCCCAGGCCTGGGTGTAGAGCTCGGCACTGATGCGGCGTGCGGCGATGCCCGCTTCCAGGCAGGGGCGCAGCGCGGCATGTTCGCCGACGCGCACGCCCTCGAACAGGGCGCGCTTGAACAGGCCCACGCAGGACCAGGTGTAGCGCGGCCCGCTGGCATCGGGCGTGCTGGCCGCGCTGGTGGCCAGGCCCTGGGCGTCGATGCCGAAATCGCCGCCGGGCTTGTGCGGCCGGTTCGGCACCATCCACAGATGGGCCAGCATGTCGCTGCGCGCAAAGGCCTCGGCGCGCGCCGCCGAGGCGCGGAAGTCCGGCAGGTGCACGTCGGCCGAGGCGACCCAGAAGCTCTCGTCGCCATCGGCGCACAGCAGCGGCAGGGCCTTGGCAATGCCGCCGGCGGTCTCGAGCGCACCGCCATGGTCGCGCGCCTCGTCGCTGTAATGCAGGCGCAGGCCCCAGCGGCTGCCGTCGCCCAGCTGCTGCGGGAACTGCTCGGCCAGCCAGGCGGTGTTGATGACGATGTCGCGCACGCCGGCGGCCGCCAGGGCCTCGATATGCCAGACGATCAGCGGCTTGCCGGCGACCTGCAGGAGTGGCTTGGGTTGGTGGTCGGTGAGCGGCCGCATGCGCTCGCCGCGCCCGGCCGCGAGGATGATGGCTCGCATGGGCCGGGAGTGTAGTGAGAAGCGGCTCGCTAGAGCGCCGGCCCCAGCCCGATCGGCGCCGGCACGGCCGCCAGCACCTTCTGGAACAGGGCCTGGTATTCCTCGGCCGCGGCATGGCCGGTGAGCGGGTCCTGGTTGGCGGCAAAGGCCTCGTCGAGGTCGGCCCAGTCGGCCGGGCTGAGCATCTTGACCGCCAGCGGCAGGATCTCGCGCTCCTCGGTTTCCATATGCCTGAGATAGGCCGTCACATAGCGCTGCGCCATCTCCTCGAAGGCGTCGCGGCGTGCCTCGCCCATCATCTCGAAGGCCAGCAGCGCATGTTCGAGCTCGCGGATGGCGCGCTCGCCGCGGCCATGGTCCTGGTCCAGCTGGTCCAGCACCTCGCGGATTTCCGGGGCGCGCGCGCGCAGCTTGGGAAACAGCAGCTCGCTCTCCTTGGGGTGGTGCAGGCGCTCGGGGAATTCGTCCACATAGAACAGCATCGCGCGCAGGGCGTGGAAGTCCGGCAGGCTGTTGTGGCGGCGGTGCTCGGCCAGCAGCAGCGGGATGGAGCGCAGCATCGCGGCGAGGGCGCGGTGCTCGTCGCGGATCACGGTGAGGGTCAGGGCTTGCATGGTCTTGTCTCCGTTCTATGCCAGAGGTTGAAGCCTAGCGGGCCGTGACGCATTGCTCTGGATCAAGATTGGCGCCGCCGCGGACGCACGTAAAATGCCGGGTTTTCCCCCGCAACTCCATCCCGTACACACCATGGCCGATACCGCTGCCCGCAACACCACCCTGATGGCCAACGCCATTCGCGCATTGGCCATGGACGCCGTGCAGCAGGCCAATTCCGGCCACCCGGGTGCCCCCATGGGCATGGCCGAGATCGCGGTGGCGCTGTGGAACCGCCACCTGCGCCACAACCCGGCCAATCCGCAATGGGCCGACCGCGACCGCTTCGTGCTCTCCAACGGCCATGGCTCGATGCTGATCTATGCGCTGCTGCACCTGACCGGCTACGCGCTGCCGATCGAGGAGCTGAAGGCCTTCCGCCAGCTGCACAGCAAGACCCCGGGCCACCCCGAGGTGGGCATCACCCCCGGCGTCGAGACCACCACCGGCCCGCTGGGCCAGGGCATCACCAATGCCGTGGGCCTGGCCCTGGCCGAGAAGATGCTGGCCAAGGAATTCAATCGTGAAGGCCACGACATCGTCGGCCACCACACCTACGCCTTCCTGGGCGACGGCTGCCTGATGGAGGGCATCAGCCACGAGGCCTGCGCCCTGGCCGGCGCCTGGAAGCTCAACAAGCTGATCGCGATCTACGACGACAACGGCATCTCGATCGATGGCCAGGTCGCGCCCTGGTTCATCGACAACACCGCCCAGCGTTTCGAGGCCTATGGCTGGAACGTGATCGGCCCGGTGGACGGCCACGATGTGGAGTCGGTCGACACCGCCATCAGCCTGGCCAAGATGAGCACGGACATGCCGACGCTGATCATCGCCAAGACCACCATCGGCAAGGGCTCCCCGAACCGCGCCGGCACCGCCAAGGCGCACGGCGAGGCCCTGGGTGGCGAGGAGATCAAGCTCACCCGCGAGGCGCTGGGCTGGGCCCATGAGCCCTTCGTGATCCCGCAGGAGGTGTATGCCGACTGGGATGCCAAGGCCACCGGCGCCACGCTTGAGGCCGCCTGGGACGAGCGTTTCGATGCCTATGCCACGGCCCACCCCGAGCTGGCCGCCGAGTTCCAGCGCCGCATGGCCGGCGTGCTGCCCGCCAACTTCGCGCAGACCGCGGTGGACGCGGTGATCGCCGCCCATGGCAAGGCCGAGACCGTGGCCAGCCGCAAGGCCAGCCAGCTGGCGCTGGAGGCCTTCACCGCCGCCGTGCCCGAGCTGCTGGGCGGCTCGGCCGACCTGACCGGTTCCAACCTCACCAACACCAAGAGCACCCCGGCCTTCCGCCTGGAGGCCGATGGTTCCTCGAACGGCGGCCGCCACATCAACTACGGCGTGCGCGAGTTCGGCATGGCCGCCATCATGAACGGCGTGGCCCTGCACGGCGGCTACATCCCCTACGGCGGCACCTTCCTGACCTTCAGCGACTACAGCCGCAATGCCATCCGCATGGCCGCGCTGATGAAGCAGCGCGTCATCCATGTGTTCACGCACGACTCCATCGGTCTGGGCGAAGACGGCCCGACCCACCAGTCGATCGAGCATGTGGCCTCGCTGCGCCTGATCCCCGGCCTGGACGTCTGGCGCCCCGCCGACACCACCGAGACCGTGGTGGCCTGGACCATGGCGATCGGCAATGCGCAGCGCCCCAGCGTGCTGGCGCTGTCGCGTCAGAACCTGCCCTACGCGCCCAAGACCGCGGTGGACGACATCGCCAAGGGCGGCTATGTGCTGGCCGAGCCCAAGGAAGTGGGCGTGAAGGGCAAGGCCCGCGCCGTCATCATCGCCACCGGCTCCGAGGTGCAGCTGGCCCTGCGTGCGCAGGAGCTGCTGGCGCTGGACGGCATCGGCGTGCGCGTGGTCTCCATGCCCTCGACGAATGTGTTCGACCGCCAGGACGCCGCCTACAAGAAGGCCGTGCTGCCCGCCGGCCTGCCGCGCATCGCGGTGGAAATGGGCGTCACCGACGGCTGGTGGAAGTACGGCTGTGCCGCCGTGGTGGGCATCGACACCTATGGCGAATCGGCGCCGGCCCCGGTGCTGTTCAAGCACTTCGGGTTCACGGCGGAAAACGTGGTGGACACCGTCAAGGTGGCGCTGGGCGTGGCCAAGCTGAAGGTCAAGAAGAGCAAGTGATATGACGGGGGTGCCAGCGGCACCCCTTTTGCATAGGTTCGACGGTTTTTGTTTTCTTTTCTCTCAAGGAGACTCACGTGACGATCAAGATCGGTATCAACGGCTTCGGCCGCATCGGCCGCATGGTGTTCCGCGCTGCCATCGCCAACTTCAAGGAAATCGAAGTGGTGGGCATCAACGACCTGCTGGAACCCGACTACCTGGCCTACATGCTCAAGTACGACAGCGTGCACGGCAAGTTCGACGGTGAGGTCTCGGTCGAGGGCAACACCCTGGTGGTGAACGGCAAGCAGATCCGCCTGACGCAGGAGCGCGATCCCGCCAACCTGAAGTGGAACGAGGTCGGCGCCGACATCGTGGTCGAGGCCACCGGCCTGTTCCTGGACAAGGCCGGTGCCGAGAAGCACCTGGCCGCGGGCGCCAAGAAGGTGGTGATGTCGGCTCCCTCCAAGGACGACACCCCGATGTTCGTGTTCGGCGTGAACGACAAGAGCTACGCCGGCCAGGCCATCATCTCCAACGCCTCGTGCACCACCAACTGCCTGGCCCCGGTGGCCAAGGTGCTGAACGACAAGTGGGGCATCAAGCGCGGCCTGATGACCACCGTGCACGCCGCCACCGCCACCCAGAAGACCGTGGACGGCCCCAGCAACAAGGACTGGCGCGGCGGCCGCGGCATCCTGGAAAACATCATCCCCTCGAGCACCGGCGCTGCCAAGGCCGTGGGCGTGGTGATCCCCGAGCTGAACAAGAAGCTCACCGGCATGAGCTTCCGCGTGCCCACCTCCGACGTGTCGGTGGTGGACCTGACGGTGGAACTGAACAGCCCCGCCACCTATGCCGAGATCTGCGCCGAAATGAAGGCACAGAGCCAGGGCGCCATGAAGGGCGTGCTGGGCTACACCGAAGACAAGGTGGTGGCCACCGACTTCCGTGGTGACGCCCGCACCTCCATCTTCGACGCCGACGCCGGCATCGCGCTGGACGGCACCTTCGTCAAGCTGGTGTCCTGGTACGACAACGAGTGGGGCTACTCGAACAAGGTGCTCGAGATGGTGCGCGTGATCGCGAAGTAATCGCGCTGCCATCGCGATGACGAAGGCCCCGCTTGCGGGGCCTTTTTCGTGTCCGCGACTGGCTTGTTTTTTTGCGTTTCTTTACGGCTGCGGAAATGGGCCCGACGCCTACACTGGGCCGGATAGCCATGCGTCTGGAGATCCTGCCGTGAAGACCTTTCGTCGAACCCTTGCCGCCAGTGCCTTGCTGGCGAGCCTGAGCCTCGCCGCCGTTTTTTCGCCGCTGCCGGCGAGCGCGGCCGCCAGCAGCGTGAGTGCGAGCAGCCAGGCGCGCGTGATCGTGCGCTTCAAGGCGGCGGCCCAGAGCGTGCGCGCCAAGATCCTGGCCGCCGATGCGCTGCCCAGCCAGGCCATCCAGGTGGCGCAGACGCGCGGTACGGCGCTGGGCCTGCGCATGGGCCTCGCGCTGACCCATGCGGGCCGCAGCCTGGACGCGCGCACCCATGTCTATACGGCGGCCGGTATCGATGCGGCCACGCTGGCCAAGCGTCTGGCGGCCGATGCCGAGGTGGAGTTGGTGGCGGTGGACCAGCGCCGCCGCGCCACCGCGCTGCCCAACGATCCGCTGTTTGCCGAGGGCAACAGCGCCCTCGCGGCGGGCCAGTGGTATCTGCGCGCCCCGGACAGCACGGTGATCTCCAGCATCAACGCGGTGAAGGCCTGGGACAGCAGCACCGGCAGCGCCGTGGTGGCGGTGCTGGACACCGGCGTGCGCTACGAACACCCCGACCTGGCCGCCAAGCTGCTGCCGGGCTATGACCTGATCAGCGAGACCCTGGTCGCCAACGATGGCAATGTGCGCGACAGCGATGCCAGCGACCCCGGCGATGGCGTCACCCAGGCCGATGTGGACGGCCCGCTGAAGGACATCTGCAGCAGCAGCGATGTGGGCGGCAGCTCCTGGCATGGCACGCGGGTGTCCGGCCTGATCGGCGCGGCCACCGACAACGGCGTGGGCATCGCCGGCGTCAGCTGGGGCAGCAAGATCCTGCCGGTGCGGGTGCTGGGCCGTTGCGGCGGCTACGACTCCGACATCATGGCCGGCATGCGCTGGGCCGCCGGCATCAGCGTGCCCGGCCTGCCGCTCAACGCCAATGTGGCGCGCGTGCTGAACATGAGCCTGGGCAGCGACGGCTCGTGCGCCGCCAGCGATGCGACCGGCCAGCTCTACCGCGAGACCATCGCGGATGTGGGCGCCAAGGGCGCGCTGGTGGTCGCCGCCGCCGGCAACAATGCCGGCCAGGCGGTGGGCATCCCGGCCAACTGCCCGGGCGTGCTGGCGGTGGGGGCGCTGCGCCATATCGGCAGCAAGGTGGGCTTCTCGGCCGTGGGGCCCGAGGTCGGCTTGAGCGCGCCGGGCGGCAATTGCGTCAACGAGACCGGTGCCTGCCTCTACTCCCTCATTACCACCACCAACCTGGGCGCGCAGGCGCCCGGCGCCAGCGGCTACACCAACAGCAATGCCAATGTGGGCACGAGCTTCTCGGCGCCCCTGGTGTCGGGCACGGCGGCCCTGCTGCTGTCGACGCGGCCCAGCCTCAGCGTGGCCGAGCTGGTGAACGTGCTCAAGAGCACCACCCGGCGCTTCCCAACCAGTGGCGCCGCCAGCACGGTGACGCAATGCCGCGCGCCCGACAGCACCGAACAGCTGGAGTGCTACTGCACCACCAGCACCTGCGGCGCTGGCATGCTGGACGCGGCCGCGGCCGTGCAGGCGGTGGCGGCCGCCAACACCGCCTCGGTGCAGATCACCGCCGGCGCCGCCGCGGTGGCCGGCCAGACGCTCTCGCTCAGCGGCGCGGCCCTGGGCCTGGCCGCCGGACGCACGGTGGCGAGCTCGGTGTGGAGCATCGTCGACGGTGGCGGCATCGTCAGCGGCTTTGCCAGCCAGAGCGGCCTCAGCGCCAGCGTCACGCCCAGCGCGGCCGGAAGTTTCAGCGTCAAGCTGACGCTCACCGATGACCTGGGCTTTGTCTACAGTGCCAGCACCAGCATCAGCGTGGCGGCGGCACCGGTGAGCAGCAGCAGTGGCGGCGGCGGTGGCGGCGCGATGCAGGGCGCCTGGCTGCTGGCCCTGCTGGCCTGCGTGCCGCTGCTGCGGCGGGCGCGCCGCTGATCAGCGCGAGGCGCCGCTTGCCGGCGCCTGGGCGGATGATGCGGCCGCACTGGCCGCCGCCGCGGCCACCTCGGCGGCGCAGGGCTTGAGGTTCAGGCTGCCGCCGTTCTTGATGGCGGCAAGCCGTGCCTGCAGGCCACCATCGGCCTGGGCAAAACGCAGCAGGTGCAGGGCCTTGGGCGCCTGCAGGGGCAGCACGCGCAGGCCCTTCAGGGCGCGCTGCGAGAGCGCCTCGACCTGGTCCGCGGCGGCCTTCTCGCTGGCGTGGCGCGAGAGCACCATGCTGGGCATCTCGTCGGCCGGGCCGTCAAGGTATTCATAACTGATCTTGAGGCGCTTGTAGGTCTCTTCCTTGCGCGTCTGGAATTCCTTGTTGGGGAATTTGATGGTGGCCACCGCCCAGACGCCCGCCACCTCGCTGGCGATGTCCTGCCACTCGCCGGCGGCCACGCCGGCCTTGTCGAGCTGGGCCTGCAGGCCGTGCAGGGCCTCCTCGCCCTCCACCGGGCCCAGCTCCAGGCAGGCACGCGTCTGCAAGGCCTTGGCGGTTTGCGGCGAGACCAGGGTGAGGCGCTCGGGATGTTGCTGCTGCTGCAGGCGTTCGGGTTCGCGGTCGCCCTGGGCGCGCAGGCCCGTGACGGCGTCCAGCCAGCCCTGGGTCCAGGCGAAGAAGGCCACGTTGGCGGCAAGCAGCAGGACCAGCAGGGCGCGTAGCATCAGCTACCCAGCCGCACGCTGACTTCACCGCCGCTCACCGGCAGCAGGCCATCGGCCGTCTGCACCAGCAGCTCGCCCTGGGCGCTCACGCCCTGGGCCACGCCTTCCAGGTTGCCGGCCACCACCTCGTGGCCGCGCAGCAGGTCGCGGCTGGAGTATTCGGCCTGCCAGGGCGCAAAACCGGCCTCGGCAAAGCGTTTCAGCGCCAGCACCAGGGGGCGCGCCACGCGCGCCAGCACGGCCGGAGCATCCAGCCCGGGTTCGAATTCGTCCAGGCTGGCGAAGCCGGTGCTGAACTGGCCCTCCAGGGCCTGCGGGGTCAGGTCTTGCCGGGCGACGTTCAGGCCGATGCCGATGATGGCCATGCGCTGGCTGCCGGCCGGCACGGTCTCGATCAGGATGCCGCCGAGCTTGCGCCCGTCCAGCCAGATGTCGTTGGGCCACTTGAGCTGCAGGCGCGGCTGCGCGGCCGGCTGCGGCTCCAGGCCCTGGGCGATGGCGCAGCCCACCGCCAGCGAGAGGCCCGACCAGTCGGCCAGGTCCATCGGCACCGCCAGCGAGAAGGTCAGCGAGGCGCCGGGCTGGGCATGCCAGCTGCGGCCCATGCGGCCGCGGCCATGGGTCTGGTGCTCGGCCACCAGCAGGCAGGGGTTCATGTCGTGGGCGCGCCGGCCGTAGGTGCCATGCTCGCCGCCGCGCTCGCCGGGGTGGCGCGTATCGCTGCGCACGCGCTCCAGCAGGGCGGTGTTGGTGGAGTCCACCCGTGCCAGCACCTCGATGGAGAGGCCCGGCAGCACCGGTTCCAGGTCTTGCCAGAGGGCTTCAACCCCCCAGTGCTGGTGCGTAAGCGCGGAGTTGGGCACGCGTGCGGTCCTTGTCTGTCGGTCTAGCGTTTGGGCGCCAACATCGTGCCACGGCAGTCGGCCGAGCCGCAACGGCAGGCGTATTCTTTTTTCAGCTTGGGGGTGTAGCGCTCGTCGATCACCAGGCCGTAGTCGTAGAACAGCTCCTCGCCGGGGAAGAGGTCGCGCAGCGCCTTGATGAAGACGCGGCCGTTGATCTCGTCGGCCTCGCAGTTGGGCTCGCAGCTGTGGTTGATCCAGCGCGCGCTGTTGCCGCCGTACAGCGCGTCGATCACCTCGCCGGTGTCGAGTTGGAAATAGAAGGTATGGTTCGGGTCGCTCGGGTCGTGGGGGTGGCGATCCATCGCCTCGTCCCAGCTGATGCGTTCGCCGGTGTACTCGATCAGGGTTTCGCCGGCCTCGATATGGGCCATCGCGTAGACGCCGCGGCCATGCACGCCCGAACGCCGCACCTGGATGCGCCTGCCGCTCGTCTTGATGACATGGGCAGCATGGCGCGCGGCAAAGGGCTTGGCATTCGGCTTGGCTTGCGGCATGGCTCGAGTTGGTTACATTGAAATCATGGGTGCGCGCGTGTGCGTGTGCGCGCGAGGCCGCATTGTAGGCATGGCTTCGAGCACCCCGTATCAGGCCGCAGTTTGGCGAACAGAACAACGAAGGAACCATGAGCAAGTCACTGATCATTGCCGAGAAGCCCAGCGTGGCCCAGGACATCGTGCGAGCGCTCACGCCCGCTTCGGGCAAGTTCGAGAAGCACGACGAGTATTTCGAGAACGACGACTACGTGGTCAGTTCGGCCGTCGGCCATCTGGTCGAGATCAAGGCGCCGGAGGAGTTCGACGTCAAGCGCGGCAAGTGGAGCTTCAACAACCTGCCGGTGATCCCCCCGCATTTCGATCTGAACCCGATCGACAAGAGCAAGGGCCGCCTCAACGCGCTGGTGAAGCTGATCCGCCGCAAGGACGTGACCAGCCTCATCAACGCCTGTGACGCGGGCCGCGAGGGTGAGCTGATCTTCCGCCTGATCGTGCAGTACGCGGGCACCGCCAAGGCCGCCATCAGCAAGCCGGTGTCGCGGCTGTGGCTGCAGTCGATGACGCCGCAGGCGATCCGCGACGGCTTCGACAAGCTGCGCAGCGATGCCCAGATGCTGCCCCTGGCCGACGCGGCGCGCTGCCGCTCCGAGGCCGACTGGCTGGTGGGCATCAACGGCACGCGTGCCATGACGGCCTTCAACTCGCGCGACGGCGGCTTCTTCCTCACCACCGTGGGCCGGGTGCAGACGCCCACGCTCTCGATCGTGGTGGAGCGCGAGGAAAAGATCCGCAAGCACATCTACCGCGACTACTGGGAGGTGCGTGGCAGCTTCGACGCGCAGGCCGGCCAGTACGAGGGCAAGTGGTTCGACCCCAAGTGGAAGAAGAACCCCGAGGATGCGGAACAACGTGCCGACCGCGTCTGGAGCCGTGCCGAGGCCGACGCGATCGCCGCCGCGGCCAAGGGCCAGCCCGCCAGCGTCAGCGAGGAAAGCAAGCCCAGCACCCAGGCCAGCCCGGGCCTGTATGACCTGACCACGCTGCAGCGCGAGGCCAACTCGCGCTTCGGCTTCTCGGCCAAGACCACGCTGGGCCTGGCCCAGGCCCTGTACGAGAAGCACAAGGTGCTGACCTACCCGCGTACCGACTCGCGCTACCTGCCCGAGGACTATCTGGCGGTGGCCAAGCAGACCGCCGAGATGATCGCCTCGGAGGACCTGCCCGGCCCGCTGATGGCGCTGGCCCAGCATGCCGGCACGGCGCTGAAGAACGGCTATATCAAGCCGACCAAGAAGGTGTTCGACAACGCCAAGGTCTCGGATCACTTCGCCATCATCCCGACGCTGCAGGCGCCCAAGAGCCTCACCGAGGCCGAGGCCAAGCTCTACGACATGGTGGTCAAGCGCTTCCTGGCGGTGTTCTTCCCGGCGGCCGAGTTCCAGGTCACCACGCGCATCTCCACCGTCAAGAACGCCGGCAAGGAATACGCCTTCCAGACCAATGGCAAGGTGCTGGTGAAGCCGGGCTGGCTGGCCATCTATGGCAAGGACAGCCAGGTCGACGACGCCGCCGATGGCACGGGCGCCAACCTGGTGCCGGTGGCCGCCGGCGAACTGGTGCGCACCGAGAGCACCGACGTGAAGGCGCTGCAGACCAAGCCGCCGGCGCGCTACACCGAAGCCACGCTGCTCTCGGCGATGGAAGGCGCGGGCAAGCTGGTGGACGACGACGAGCTGCGCGAGGCCATGGCCGAGAAGGGCCTGGGCACGCCAGCCACGCGCGCCGCCACCATCGAAGGCCTGATCACCGAGAAGTACATGCTGCGCGAGGGCCGCGAGCTGATCCCCACCGCCAAGGCCTTCCAGCTGATGACCCTGCTGCGCGGCCTGGGCGTGGAGGACCTCACCAAGCCCGAGCTCACCGGCAACTGGGAATTCCAGCTCGCCGAGATGGAGAAGGGCCGCCTCAACCGCGACGCCTTCATGGCCGAGATCGCCGCCATGACCCAGCGCGTGGTGCAGAAGGCCAAGGAATACGACCGCGACACCATCCCGGGCGACTACGCGACCCTGAAGACGCCCTGCCCGAAATGCGGCGGCGTGGTGAAGGAGAACTACCGGCGCTTCACCTGCACCGGCAAATCGGGCGACGCCGAGGGTTGCGGCTTCTCGATCGGCAAGATCCCCGGCGGCCGCAGCTTCGAGCTGGCCGAGGTGGAGCAGTTCCTGGCGCACAAGAAGATCGGGCCGCTGGAAGGCTTCCGCTCCAAGGCGGGCTGGCCCTTCACCGCCGAGCTGGCCCTGGTCTACGACGAGGAGCTGGCCAACTGGAAGCTCGAGTTCGACTTCGGCGAGGACGCCAAGAAGGCCGAGGAGGAGGGCGAGCCGGTGGACTTCAGCGCCCAGGAATCGCTGGGCCATTGCCCCAAGTGCGGCGGCGGCGTCTACGAGCATGGCACGAACTACATCTGCCAGAACGCGGTCGGCGCCAAGGCCGCCTGCGATTTCAAGAGCGGCAAGATCATCCTGCAGCAGCCGGTGGAGCTGGGCCAGATGAGGAAGCTGCTGGAAACCGGCAAGACCGATCTGCTGGAGAACTTCGTCTCCAACAAGACGCGCCGCAAGTTCAAGGCCTTCCTCGCCTTCGACAAGAAGGAGGGCAAGGTGATGTTCGAGTTCGAGCCGCGTGCCGCCAAGGTGCCGGGCAAGGCGCCGGCCAAGAAGGCCGCGGCCAAGAAAGCCTAGCCCAGGCCGCCGCCCTGCAGGATCGGCTCGGCGCGCAGGCGCTGGCTGGCAAATTCGATGAAGGCGCGCACCTTGGCGGGGGCGCGCCGCCCCGCCGGGTAGACGATGTGCACCGGCACCGGCGGGCGCTCGAACTCGGCCAGCACGATGCGCAGCGCGCCGCTCTGCACATGCTCGGCCACCTGGTAGGCCAGGCCGCGCGTCAGGCCATGGCCGGCCAGCGCCGCGGCAATGCCGATCTCGCTGGTGTTGGCCACCCAGTCCATGCGCGGCTGCACCTGCACCCGCGCCGCGTCGGGCCCGAAGGCCCAGGGCTCGGGCACCAGGCCGTCGAAGGAAAAGCCCACCGCCCGGTGCAGGGTCAGGTCTTGCGGGCTGCGCGGTTCGCCATGGCGCGCCAGATAGTCCGGCGAGGCCACCACCAGGCGCCGCAGGCTGCCCACGCGCAGCGCGGTGAGGCCCGAGTCGGGCAGCCGGGCGATGCGTATCGCCACGTCCATGCCCTCGTCCTGCAGATGCACGATGCGGTCGACGAACAGGCTGCGCAGCTGCACCCGCGGCTGGGCCTGCAGAAACTCCATCAGGATGGGCACCACATGCAGGCGGCCGAACATCGCCGAGGCCGTCACCGCCAGCACGCCGCTGGCCTCGTGCTGCAGCCCCGCCACCTGGCCCTCGGCCTCGTCCAGATCGGCCAGGATGCGGCGGCAGTCCTGCAGAAAACGCTCGCCCACCTCGGTGAGGCGCAGGCTGCGGGTGCTGCGTTGCAGCAGCAGGCTGCCCAGGCGCGCCTCCAGCGCCGCCAGCGCGCGCGTGGCCGTGGGGGCCGAAAGCCCCAGGCGCCGTGCCCCGGCGGCCAGGCTGCCGAGTTCGGCCACGGCGACAAAACAGCGCAGCGAGTCGAGATGGTCCATTCTTGCAGGCCCTGAAATTCTGTATGGCTTTATAGCGCCGTTCCCTCGGGCGGCCGGATTGCCTACGCTGCGGGCATATCTCCTTCTCCCTTCCGCACAGGAGCGCCCATGTCCCGCCGCCTCTACCAGTTCGCCATCTCCGGCCATTGCCACCGTGTCGCCCTGATGCTTGCGCTGCTGGGCCTGCCTTACGAGCGCGTGGAGGTGGACCTGTTCAAGCGCGCCCAGCGCGAGCCCGGCTTTCTGGCGCTGAACCCGCTCGGCCAGGTGCCGGTGCTGGACGATGAGGGTCAGGTCTTGAGCGACAGCAACGCCATCCTGGTCTATCTGGCGATGCGCTACCCGGGCGGCCAGGCCTGGCTGCCCCAGGATGCGCTGGGCTGGGCGCGGCTGCAGCGCTGGTTCAGCCTGGCCGCCAGCTGGCTGGACGAGGGCCCGGCGACGGCGCGCTTCGCCAGGCTGAGCGGCCGCGAGGTGCCGGCCCAGGCGGTCCAGCTGGCCGAGCGGCTGTTCGGCCATATGGAGCAGGAGCTGCAGCGCGCCGACTGGCTGCTGGGCGCCGCCCCCAGCCTGGCCGATGTGGCGCTCTATACCTACACGGCGCATGCGCCCGAGGGCGGCATCGAGCTCGCGCCCTATCCGCGCCTGCGTGCCTGGCTGGCGCGCGTCGAGGCCTTGCCGGGCTTTGTGCCGATGGTGGTGGCATGACGGGCGGGCTGCAGGACCCCTTCCACGCCGGCGAGCAGGCCCTGCAGGCCGAGGCCGGCGTGCGCGCGCGGATGGCGGAGATCGGCCCCAAGCTGGTACGCGAGCACATGCCCGAGCAGCACCGCGAGCTGTTCGGCAAGCTGCCCACGCTGCTGCTGGCGGCGCTGGACGCCGAGGGCCAGCCCTGGGCCAGCATGGTGGCGGGCGCGCCGGGCTTTGTCAGCACTCCGCATGAGCGCGAGCTGGCGGTGGCGCTGGGGCCCGCGCCGGACGATCCGGTGCTGGCGCTGCTGGCCCCCGGCGCACCGGTGGGCGTGCTGGGCCTGGAGCCGCACACGCGCCGGCGCAATCGCATGAATGGCCGCGTGCTGGCGCATGCCGAGGGCCGGCTGCGCATCGAGGTGTTGCAGAGCTTCGGCAACTGCCCCAAGTACATCCAGGCGCGGCAGCCGCTGCCGCGCCCGCCCGGCCCGGCGCCGGCCAGCCAGACGCTCGGCCCCGGCCTGGACGCAGCGGCGCTGGCGCTGATCGCCCGCAGCGACACCGCCTTCATCGCGAGCGCCTCGGCGCGGGCGCACAGCCCGGGCCGCAGTGAGGGCCTGGATGTCTCGCACCGCGGCGGGCCGCCGGGCTTTCTGCGCCGTCGCGAGCAGGGCGGCCAGCTCTGGCTGGAGCTGGACGATTACCCGGGCAATCTGTTCTTCAACACCCTGGGCAATCTGGCCGTGCATCCGCAGGCCGGCCTGCTGCTGGTGGACTACCGCGACGGCGGCCTGCTGCACCTGCGCGTGCGCGCCCAACTCGAGGGGCATGATCTGCGCCTGGCGGTGCTGGGCGGGCGGTGGCGCCCCGCCGTGCTGCCCTGGTGCTGGAGCGAGGCCGAGCCGGCGCCGCAATTCCGCCCCTGAGCGCGTTTTTTTGGGCGACACTCCGGCCCAAAGCTGCCGGTGCGGCAGCGTACAGGAGAGGAGCTTGCGCCTGTCGCCCAGAGTGCTCAGCATCCAGACGCGCTTGATCGCCGGCATAGGCCTGGCCGCCACGGCCCTGGTGGTGCTGATTGGTTGGTACTGGACCGGCCGCGAGGAGCGCGAGCTCAACGCGGCCCTGGAGCTGCGCGAGGCGCGCATGGCCCAGTTGCTGGCGCGCGGCTTTGCCGGCCCGGTGTGGAACCTCGACAACGCCGCCATCGCCAATCTGCTGGATGCGGTGATGGCCGACCCCGAGGTGCATGGCATCACGCTGACGGCCATGGGGGTCGAGGGCCTGGTGCTGTCGCGCTCGCGCAAGGAGGCGGCGGTGCAGCCGCTCGCGCATCGCTTCGAGGTGATCTACCAGGCGCGTGCCGGCAGCGCCTCCAGCGTGGTCGGCCATGTGGACCTGGTCTACACGCGTGCCCTGGTGCGCGCGAGCGTGGCCAGCACGCAGCGCTTCGTGGCCAGCCTGCTGGCCGCCGTGCTGCTGGCGGTGGTGGGGGCCAGCTATGTGCTGGTGAACCGCCTGGTGAAGCGGCCGGTGTCGCGCCTGGGCGACCTGGCCAGCCGCGTCGCCGAGGGCGAGCTGGGCGCCCAGCTGCCGGTGGAGCGGGCCGACGAGATCGGCGTGCTGACCGCGCAGCTGAACGCCATGAGCCTGCAGCTGCAGCAGAGCTCGCTGGGCCTGCGCGCCAGCGAGGAGCGCTACCGCAGCCTGTTCGAGAACGCCAGCGAGGGCATCTTCCAGGCCGATTCGCATGGGCGGCTGCTGAGCCTGAACCGCGCGCTCTCGTCCATGCTGGGCTATGCGCGGCCCGAGCAGGCCAGGCTGCAGGGTGCCAGCCTGCGCCGCCTGGCGCATGTGCAGCCGGACGAATACCGCCGCATCGCGCGCGCGCTGCTGCGCCACCGCCTGCTGCAGCAGGTGCCGATGCTGGTGGCCACGCGCGACGGGCGCGAGCTCTGGATCGAGCTGAGCGTGCACATCGTCACCGACGCCCAGGGGCGCCAGCGCGTCGAGGGCATGGTCAGCGACATCTCGCAGCGCCGCCTGGCCGAGCAGGAGCTGACGCGCCACCGCGATCATCTGGAGGAGCTGGTGGCCGAGCGCACCCAGGAGCTGAGCCAAGCCAAGCAGCGCGCCGAGAGCGCCAACCAGAGCAAGAGCCGCTTCCTGGCCACCATGAGCCATGAGTTCCGCACCCCGCTCAACGCCATCCTGGGCTTTGCCCAGCTGCTGCAGATGGACGCCAGCCTGCAGGAGGGGCAGCAGGGCAAGATCAGACTGATACGCGATTCGGGCGAGCATCTGCTGAGCCTGATCACCGATCTGCTCGACATGGCCAGCATCGAGGCCGGCAAGGTCAGCCTGCAGACCGCCACCCTGGACCTGCTGGCGCTGGTGGAGATGGTCTGCGACGCGGTGCGCCTGCGCAGCCATGAGAAGGGGCTGGAGTTCCGCGTCGAGCTGCACCCCGGCGTGCCCACGCGGGTGCGCGCCGACGGCCAGCGCCTGCGCCAGGTGCTGCTGAACCTGCTCTCGAACGCGGTCAAGTTCACCGACCATGGCCATGTCAGCCTGCGCCTGGACCTGCTGGCCTACCAGGGCGGCATGGCGCGGGTGCGCTTCGAGGTCAGCGATACCGGTATCGGCATTCCGGCCGAGCAGGTCGCGCGCCTGTTCCAGCCCTTCGAGCAGGTCTCGGAGGCGACGCGGCGCCAGGGCGGCACCGGCCTGGGCCTGTCGATCAGCCAGGAGCTGGTGCGGCTGATGGGCGGCCAGATCGAGGTGCAGACCGAGCTCGGCCGCGGCAGCAGCTTCCAGTTCGTGCTCGAGCTGCCGGTGCAGGCGATGGCGGCGCTGCCATGAGGACCTGGGCCTGGCCGCTGCTGTTGATGCTGGCGATGGCCGGCGCCGGCGCGCATCCGCTGTGCCCCAAGCCGATCGACGTCGGCTTCTACGACTTCGGCGCGCATTACGACGCGCGCAACGGCGAGGGCATCGATGCCGATCTGGTGCGGGCGCTGGGCGAGCGCAGCGGCTGCAGCTTCCGGCCGCTCTACCTCTCGCGCGTGCTGATCTGGCGGCGCCTGGCGAGCGGCCAGTTGGACATGACCGTCTCCGGCCTGGCCACGCCGGAGCGCCAGCGCTACGCGGAGTTCCTGCCCTATATGCAGACCCGCAACGTGATCCTGATGCGCGCCGAGCTGAAGGGGCTGAACTCGCCGGCCGAGTTCGAGGCCATGCCGGCGCTGCACCTGGGCGTGGTGCTGGGCTACAAGCATGGGGCGGGCTGGGACGATTGGATCGAGGGTCTGCGCAACAGCGGGCGGGTTGAGACCGCCGGCGACCTGCCGACCCTGATGCGCCTGCTGGACAGCGGCCGCGTCGATGCGGTGCCCATCATCCCGACGGTGCTGCCGGGCCTGCTGCAGCAGCGCGGCGAGCAGGCGCCGCCCCTGCTCACCCAACCCTGGTTCAACCAGCAGCCCAAGCAGGAGGCCTGCCTGGCGATGAGCCGTCAGCGCATGACGCCGGCGCTGCGCCAGCATCTCGCCGCCAGCCTGGCGCAGCTCAAGCGCGAGGGCGTGCTGAGCAAGATCCTGCACAAGCACCTGGGCGATGAGGAGGCGCGCGCGGCCACACTGCCTTGACGCATGTGGACATTACCGACGGCGCCGGCGCGTGCCGACGGTGATACTGGCCGCATGACGGTGGTGGTGTTCTACAAGCTGCTGGCGATCTTCATCGCGGTGGCCATCGGTTGGTTCGTCGGGCGCATGCGCTGGCTGGGTGACAGCCAGGCGGGCGGCAGCGGGGGCGACCCCGCGCGCGTGCTGTCCAGCGCGGCCTTCTACATCTTCGTGCCGGCACTGCTGTTCCGCACCACCGCGCGGGTCGAGTTCGCGGCGCTGCCCTGGGCCACGCTGACGGCCTTCTTCGTGCCGGTGATCGGGTTGATGCTGGGCGTGTACGGCGTGCAGCGCTGGCGCGGCGCCGGCCGCGCGGCGGTGGCCGTGCCCAGCGTGCAGGCCATCACCGCCAGCTTCGGCAACACCTTGCAGGTGGGCGTGCCGCTGGCCGCCGGCGTGTTCGGCGAGGCCGGCCTGGCCATCCACATCACCGTGGTGAGCCTGCACGCGCTGACCCTGCTGACGGTGCTGACCCTGCTGGTGGAGCTGGACCTGGCGCGCGAACGTGCGCGCGACCAGGCCGAGAGCCTGCTGCGCACGCTCGCCATCACGGTGCGCAACACCGTCATCCATCCGGTGGTGCTGCCGGTGCTGGCCGGCCTGCTCTTCAATGCCGCCGGTTTCACCCTGCCGGCGGTGCTGGACGAGGTGCTGCAGATGCTGGGTACCGCGGTGGTGCCGCTGTGCCTCACCCTGATCGGCATGTCGCTGGCCTATTACGGCTGGCCGCGCGCCTGGCGCGGCGCGCTCGGGCTGGCGGCGCTCAAGCTGCTGCTGCTGCCGGCCCTGGTGCTGCTGCTGGCGCACTGGGGCCTGGGCCTCTCGGGCATGCCGCTGGGCGTGATCGTGATGATGGCGGCCCTGCCGGCCGGTTCCAACGCGCTCATCTTCGCGCAGCGCTACCGCTGCATGGAGGGCGAGACCACCGCCGCCATCGTGATCTCGACGCTCTGTTTCGTTCTCAGCGCGCCGCTCTGGCTGGCGCTGCTCGCCTACCTGAAGCTATGACGCAAGACCTGACCCCCATCGATGTGCGGCCCGCCGATGCCGTGCCGGCCGAGCGCCTGCATGCCGCCTTCGGCGCGGCCTTTGCCGATTACCTGATCGGGCCCTTCCAGCTCAGCCCGGCGCAATGGCCGGGCTTTCTGGCGCGCCAGGGGGTTGAGCTGGGGCTCAGCCGCGTGGCCGTTCGAGAGGGTGTTGGCGAGGGCGAGATCCTGGCCTTTGCCTTCACCGCGCCGCGCCCCGGCATCGGCCGCTGGCGCCTCGGCACCATGGGCGCGACACCGGCGGCGCGCGGCAGCGGCGCGGCGCCGGCCCTGCTCGACGACTTCATCGCGCGCGCCCGCAAGGCCGGCATGGCGGCGGTGGAGCTGGAGGTGTTCGCGCAGAACGAGCGCGCGCGCCGGCTCTACGAGGGCCGCGGCTTTGCCCTGCTGCACGAGCTGCATGGCTATCTGGCCGAGCCCGGCAGCGTGCCGGCACGGGCCCATGCGGTGCAGCAAGTCACGCAGGCCGAGGCGCTGGCCTGGCTGGACGCGCTGGCGCTGCCCGACCTGCCGCTGCAGGTGACGCCCGCCATCCTGGGCCAGTCGGCACTGCAGGCCTGGCAGCATGGCCAGGCCCAGCTGCTGTTCTCGCTGCCGGACGAGGCCCATGTGCAGATCGCCAGCCTGGTCGATACCGGCCCGGCCCAGGCCGATGCGCGCGCCCTGCTGCAGACCCTGGCGGCCGAGTTCCCGCAGCGCCGCCTGCGCGTGCCGCAGCTGCAGCGCCTGGACCTGGGCGGGCGCGCCCTGCGCGAGCTCGGCTTCGCGCTCCAGCCCCTGCACCAATGGCTGATGTGGCGGCCGCTCGCGGCGTGATGGGCGCGTGATTTTCGGGCTTGGGCGAGAATGCTCGCCATGAACGCAGCAGTCCTCCCCAACGATCTCGCGCCCTATATGCGGCAGCTGGGCGAACGCGCCCGCGCCGCCGCCACCCTGATGGCCGCGGCCTCCACGGCCGCCAAGAACCAGGCCCTGCTGGCGCTGGCGCGCCGCCTGCGCGAGGCCGGCCCGGCCCTGCAGGCCGCCAACGAACGCGATCTGCAGGCCGCCGGCGGCCTGGACGCGCCAATGCTGGACCGCCTCAAGCTGGCGCCCAAGGTGCTGGCCACGGTGGCCGAGGGCTGCGAGCAGATCGCCGCCATGCCCGATCCGATCGGCGAGATCAGCGGCGTGAAGCGCCGCCCCAGCGGCATCAGCGTGGGCCAGATGCGCGTGCCCCTGGGCGTGTTCGGCATGATTTACGAGAGCCGGCCCAATGTCACCATCGAGGCCGCCTCGCTGGCGATCAAGAGCGGCAATGCCTGCATCCTGCGCGGTGGTTCAGAGGCCCTGCATTCCAATCTGGCGCTGGCCGCCCTGGTGGCGGCGGCGCTGCAGGAGGCCGGCCTGCCCGCCGATGGCGTGCAGCTCGTCAACACCACCGACCGCGCCGCGGTAGGCCTGCTGATCGCCATGCCCGAGTATGTGGATGTGATCATCCCGCGAGGCGGCAAGGGCCTGATCGAGCGCATCAGCCGCGAGGCGCGCGTGCCGGTGATCAAGCACCTGGACGGCAACTGCCACAGCTATGTGGATGCCGAGGTCGATCTGGAGCTGGCGCTGAAGGTGGTGGACAACGCCAAGACGCAGAAATACAGCCCCTGCAATGCCACCGAATCGCTGCTGGTACACAGCAAGCAGGCGGGCGCCTTCCTGCCGCGCATCGCGGCGATCTTCGCGGCCAAGGGCGTGGAGATGCGCGGCTGCCTGCGCACCCTGGCCCTGTTGCCAGCTGCCAAGCCGGCCACCGAGGCCGACTGGAGCGAGGAATACCTGGCCCCCATCATCAGCGTCAAGGTGGTGGACAGCCTGGACGAGGCGATTGCCCATATCAACCGCTACGGCTCGCACCACACCGACGCCATCCTCACCACCAACCACCCGAACGCGATGCGCTTTCTGCGCGAGGTCGATTCGGCCAGCGTGATGGTGAACGCCAGCACGCGCTTTGCCGATGGCTTCGAGTACGGTCTGGGCGCCGAGATCGGCATCTCCACCGACAAGTTCCATGCCCGCGGCCCGGTGGGCCTGGAGGGCCTGACCTCGATGAAGTGGCTGGTGCTGGGGCAGGGCGAGGTGCGCCAATGAGCGCGGCGGCCACGCGCAAGGCGCTGGTGCTGTTCTCCGGCGGCCAGGATTCCACCGCCTGCCTGGCCTGGGCGCTGCAGCGCTATGCCGAGGTGGAGACCATCGGCTTCGATTACGGCCAGCGGCATCGCGTCGAGCTGGACTGCCGGCAGGTGGTGCGGCGCGAGCTCGCCGCCGCCTTTCCGGCCTGGGCCGCCAAGCTGGGCGAGGACCATCTGCTGGACCTGGGCCTGCTGGGCCAGATCTCGGACACCGCGCTGACCGAGGCGCGCGCCATCGAGATGCAGGCCAACGGCCTGCCCAACACCTTTGTGCCGGGCCGCAACCTGCTGTTCCTCACCTTCGCCGCCACGCTGGCCTACCGCCGCGGCGCCTCGGTGCTGGTGGGGGGCATGTGCGAGACCGATTTCTCCGGCTACCCCGACTGCCGTGACAACACGCTGAAGGCCTTGCAGGTGGCGCTGAGCCTGGGCCTGGACGCGCCCATGACGCTGGAAACGCCGCTGATGTTCATCACCAAGGCCGAGACCTGGGCGCTCACCGCGCAGCTCGGCGGCGCGGCGCTCAACGAGCTGATCATTGAGCACACCCACACCTGCTACCTGGGCGAGCGCAACCAGCGCCATGCCTGGGGCTATGGCTGCGGCAGCTGCCCGGCCTGCGAGCTGCGCGCGCGCGGCCATGAGGAATACCGGGCCGGGGTGCGATGAACACCTGGTCCTGGGCCGGCTGGGTCAGCCTGGCCGCGCTGTTCTTCTGGGCCGTGGGCGCCTACAACCGCGTGATGCGGCTGCGCAATGCCATCGTGGCGGCCTATGCCCAGCTGGACGAGGCGCTGAACCAGCGCGCCGCGCTGTGCGCCAAGCTGCTGGGCCTGCTGCGCCCGCTGCTCAGCAACGAGCAGGCCACCTTCGATGCGCTGGAAACGGCCCAGGCCGAGGCCCATGCGGCGGCTCAGACGGTGCGCGCGCGCCCCTTCGCGGCCGACCCGCTGGCCAATCTGGCGGTGGCCGCGGCCGTGCATGCGGCCGCGCTGACGCGCCTGATGTCGCTGATCGAGCACCATGGCGAGCTGCGCGAGCATCCCGAGGTCTACACCCTGGCGGACGAGCTCAAGATGGTGGAGCGCCACCGCGCCTTCGCGCGCCAGGTCTTCAACCAGGCGGTGGGCGCCTACAACCAGGCGGTGCAGCAGTTCCCGACGCGGGTGCTGAGCAGCTTCTTCGGTTTCGCCGAAGCCAGGTCGCTCTAGGGCCTCAGCTGCAGACGATGGCGCCCGAGCTCACCAGCTCCTGGAACAGCGCCATCACCGCGCGGCCGCTCATCGCGTAGGGGTCGAGCCGGGTGGAGTCGCAGTACTTCAGCACCAGGGCGGGGTTGAGGCGGTGCAGATTCACCTGGCCCATGGTCCAGCCGGCGAACTGGCGCTCGGGCACTTCCTCGTAGCTGAGCAGGATCACGTCCTTGTGGCGCGTGTCGCCGACGATGTGCTTGTAGCGCGCGTTCACCGCGTCGCGGCCGCCCTCCAGCACCTGCATGAACACGCCCTCGCTGTAGCACAGCAGGCCGGTCAGGCCCTCGGCGGGATTGTGCTCGCGCGACTGTTTCAGGATGGTGGCGAGATCGGCGTCGCTCAGGGGCTGGACGGCGCGGCTGGCATAGAGGAGGCGGACTAGCATGATGGTGGGGTCACTTCTTGCTGAGCAATGAGAGGAACTCGCGACGCAGATTGGGATCCTTCAGGAAGGCGCCGCGCATCACACTGTTGGTCATCATGGACTCGCTGTCCTTGACGCCGCGCCAATGCATGCAGAAATGGTCGGCTTCCATCACGATGGCGAGACCGTCGGGCTGCACGCGTTCCTGCAGCTCGTTGGCCAGCATGGTGACGGCCTCTTCCTGGATCTGCGGCCGGCTCATGATCCAGTCGGTCAGGCGCGCGTACTTGGAGAGACCGATCAGGTTGGAATGCTCGTTGGGCAGCAGGCCGATCCAGACTCGACCCATGATCGGGCAGAGGTGGTGCGAGCAGGCGCTGCGCACCTTGATGGGCCCGACGATCATCAGCTCGTTGAGGCGCGTGACGTTGGGGAACTCGGTCACCGGCGGCGCCTCGACATAGCGGCCCTTGTAGATCTCGCGCACGAACATCTTGGCCACGCGCTTGGCGGTTTCCTGGGTGTTGTGGTCGCTGTCGGTGTCGATCACCATGGCGCGCAGCACCTCCTGCAGCTTGGCCTGCACCTCGGCCTGCAGCTCGTCCAGTTCGCCCGCTTCGATGAAGGCGGCGATGTTGTCGTTGGCGTGGTGGCGGCAGTTGGCGCTGATGAGGCGGTAGCGGATGCGCTCGGAAGCGGGCAGGGCGGCCAGTTCGGCGGCGGCCAGCTGGGGCGGATTCTTGGCGGGCATGGGCTTCTCGTCTCTCGGCAGGTAGCTCGGTTGCCGGGATTGTGGCCGGATTGGCAAAACCTTGCAGGTCGGGCCCGGCCCCGGCGTGGCCCCCGGGGTGGCTCTACACTGCCGCCGTGCCAAAGCCCGCAGTCCCCTCTTCGCCTCAGTCCGCCACCCTGCAACGCCTGCTCCTGCAGGTGGCCGATGCCGTGCAGGCCGTGCGCGCCGGCCAATCGCTCACCGAGCTGCTGGGGCGCTGCCCCGCCACCCTGCGCCCGGGCACGCAGGCGCTGAGCTTTCTGGTGCTGCGCCGGCTTGGCACGGCCCAGGCCCTGCGCGCCCTGCTGGCGCCCAAGGCGCCGCCGCCCAAGGTGGACAACCTCTTGATCTGCGCGCTGGCCCTGCTGCTGCCCCCGCAGCGTGAGGAGGCGCCGCCCTATGCCGAGCACACCGTGGTGGACCAGGCGGTGAGCGCGGTGCGCCAGCGCGCCCAGGGCAGCGCCAATTTCGTCAATGCGGTGCTGCGCCGCTTTCTGCGCGAGCGCAGCGCCCTGCTGGCGCAGTTGCAGGCCGATGCGGTGGCCGGCCACAACCACCCGGCCTGGTGGATCGAGCAACTGCGCCAGGATTGGCCGGAGCAATGGCCCGCCATCCTGGCCGCCAACAATCTGCACCCGCCGATGACCCTGCGCGTGAATGCCCGCCACGGCACGGCCGCCGCCTACCTGGAGCGCCTGGCCGTGGCCGGGATTGCCGCCCAGGCCCTGGACGGCGTGACGCCGCAGGCGGTGCGGCTGGCCAAGGCCGTGCCCGTCACTGCCCTGCCGGGCTTCGAGGCGGGCGAGGTGTCGGTGCAGGACGCCGCCGCCCAGCTGGCCGCCCCGCTGCTCTTGCAGTGGCAGCCGCAAGACCTGACCCCGGGCGCCCGGGTGCTGGATGCCTGCGCCGCGCCGGGCGGCAAGACCGCGCACCTGCTGGAACTGCGGCCCGATATCGAGCTGCTGGCCCTGGATGCCGACCCCAAGCGCCTGCAGCGCGTGCAGCAGAACCTCGACCGCCTGGGGCAGCGCGCGACGCTGAAGGCCGCCGATGCGCGCCACCCCGCCGCCTGGTGGGATGGCCGGCCCTTCGACGCCATCCTGCTGGATGCGCCCTGCAGCGCCTCGGGCATCGTGCGCCGCCACCCGGACGTGCGCTGGTTGCGCCGGCCGGGCGACATCCCCCAGCTGGCGGCCATCCAGGCCGAGCTGCTGGAGGCCTTGTGGCCGACGCTGAAGCCGGGCGGCCGCCTGGTCTACGCCACCTGCTCGGTGTTCAAGGCCGAGGGCCAGGCGCAGACCGACGCATTTTTGCAACGCCATGCCGATGCCAAGTCCATCGCGGTGCAAGGCGTCACGGGTCACCTGCTGCCCCTGGCCGACAATGAGACGCATGTGGAGGGAGCCGCGGCTTTGGACGGCTTCTACTACGCCCTCATCACCAAGCAAGCCTGAACCGCGCCTTGATCCTCAGCACGCCCTTCTCGTCCACCGCCAGGCCCGCCAGCGCCGCCCGCCCGGGCCGGGCGCTGCTGTGGCTGGCCGGGCTGCTGCTGTGGCTCGGCCTGGGTCTTGGCCTGGGGCTGGCGCGCGCCGACGGCGTGCTGCTGAACCAGCTCAGCACCGAGCGTGTGGATGATGGCCTGGCGCTCAACTTCAGCACCCGTTTCGAGCTGCCCAAGCCGGTGGAAGAGGCGCTGGCCAAGGGCGTGCCGATCTATTTCTCCGCCGAGGCGGCGGTGCTGCGCAACCGCTGGTACTGGCGCGATGCCCGCGTGGCGCGCGCCTCGCGCAGTTGGCGCCTGGCCTGGCAGCCGCTGACCCGGCAGTACCGCGTCAGCACCGGCGGTCTGAACCAGAGCTACGAGAGCCTGGCCGAGGCGGTGGCCTCGCTGCGCGGCGTGTCGGGCTGGCGCATCGCCGAGGCCAAGGAGCTGGAGGACGACGGCCGCTACTACCTGGAGTTCAGCTACAAGCTCGACACCAGCCAGCTGCCGCGGCCGATGCAGATCGGCCTGGGCGCGCCGCAGGGCTGGGACCTGAAGGTTGAGCGCACGCTGAACCTGAACCCGGACTTCAGCGCCAAGCTGGCGCCATGACAAAAGCGGCGCGTTGGGCCTGGGTGGTCTCCCTGGTGGCGGTGACCGGCGCCTGCGGGGTGCTGGCCTTCCTGCTCTCGATCGGCGCCACCGCGCCGCGCGGCTTCTTCGAGCGCCACTATGTCTGGCTGTTCTGGCTCAACGTGGTGGTGGCGGCGCTGCTGGTGCTGGTGATCGGCATCGCCGCGGTGCGCCTGGTGATACGCGTGAAGCGCGGCAAGTTCGGCAGCCGCCTGCTGCTCAAGCTGGCGGCCATCTTCGCGCTGGTGGGGGTGGTGCCGGGGCTGTTGATCTACACCGTCTCCTACCAGTTCGTGAACCGCAGCATCGAGAGCTGGTTCGATGTGAAGCTGGCCAGCGCGCTGGACGCCGGCCTCAAGCTGGGCCAGGGCACGTTGGACAGTCTGGTGGACGACCTGGGCGTGAAGACGCGCAGCGCCGCCGAGCGCCTGGCCGAGCTCAACAGCATGCCGCAGACGCTGGCGCTGGAGCGCGTGCGCGAGCAGCTCTCGGCGCGCACCGTGGCCCTGGTGGGGCCCAACGGCCAGATCCTGGTGGGCGTGGGCGGTGACACCCATTCGCTCACCCCCGACCGGCCCCAGCCCGAGCTGCTGCGCCAGGCACGTGCCCGGGGCCTGGTGAGCAAGATCGACAGCCTGGAGGAAGACCCGCCGCGCCTGCGCGCGCTGGCCCTGCTGCCCTCCAGCGATCTCAGCCTGGGCGGCGGCGACCGCTACCTGATGGTGGTGCAGGCCCTGCCCGCCAGCATGGTGGCGAATGCGCTGGCGGTGCAGGCGGCGAATGCCGAGTACCTGCAGCGCGGCCTCGAGCGCGACGGCCTGCGCCGCATGTACCTGGGCACCCTGACCCTGGTGCTGGTGCTGGCGGTGTTTGCCGCACTGCTGCTGGCGGTGACGCTGGGCAACCAGCTGGCGCGCCCGCTGCTGCTGCTGGCCGATGGCGTGCGCCAGGTGGCGCAGGGCGACCTGACGCGCAAGCCGGTGCTGAGCTCGCGCGACGAGCTGGGCGGCCTGACGCGCTCCTTCGCCGACATGACCCAGCAGCTCGCCGATGCGCGCGGCCTGGTGGAGCAGAGCGTGGCCCAGCTGGAGAGCGCGCGCACCAATCTGCAGACGATTCTGGACAACCTCACCGCCGGCGTGATCGTGTTCGATGCCCAGCAGCGCATCGACACCGTCAACCCCGGCGCCACCCGCATCCTCAAGCTGCCGCTGGCGGCCTACCGCGGCCGGCAGCTGGACGAGGTGCCGGAGCTGGCGGCCTTTGCCAAGGCGGTCTGGCAGCGCTACGACATGAATGCCGGCACCCGGCTGGGCACCGAGGGCGCGGGCGAGCGCGACCATTGGCAGGAGGCGTTCGAGCTGCAGCTGGACCAGAGCCAGGACGTGCTAACCCTGCTGGTGCGAGGCGCATCCTTGCCGCATGATGCGCGCCTGATGGTGTTCGACGATATCTCCGAGGTGGTCTCAGCCCAGCGCTCCCAGGCGTGGAGCGAGGTGGCGCGCCGCCTGGCGCACGAGATCAAGAACCCGCTCACGCCCATCCAGCTCTCGGCCGAGCGCCTGCAGCACAAGCTCGAGGCCAAGCTCGAGGGTACCGACCAGGCCATGCTGGTGCGCTCGGTGGCCACCATCGTCAACCAGGTGCAGGCGATGAAGCAGCTGGTGAACGAGTTCCGCGATTACGCGCGCCTGCCCGCCGCCAGCCTCAAGGGCCTGGACCTGAACGCGCTGGTGAGCGAGGTGCTGATGCTTTACGCGCCGGCGCAGGAAGCCGGCCGCCTGCATGCCGAGCTGAGCAGCGAGCCGCCCCTCATCAACGGCGACGCCACCCAGCTGCGCCAGGTCATCCACAACCTGGTGCAGAACGCGCTCGACGCCGTGAGCGAGCGGCCCGACGGCCACGTGACCGTGCGCACGCAGAAGGCTTTCAGCGATGCCGGCGAGCTGCGCGGCCTGCGTCTGCAAGTGACGGACAATGGGCCCGGTTTTGCGGAGAAGGTGCTCAAGAGGGCCTTCGAGCCTTACGTGACGACCAAGTCCAAGGGCACCGGCCTCGGGCTGGCGGTGGTGAAGAAAATCGCAGATGAACATGGCGCCCGCATCCGCCTGGTGAATCTGCACAAGGAAGGCGACGAGGCGCTGCCGGTAGTGGGCGCTCAAGTTTCGTTATCATTTTCAAAACTCGCGACTGCACCGAGCCCGGCCGAGACGCCAGAAACGCGCCGGCCCGCGTGAACAGTAGGCATACATGGCAACCATTCTTGTAGTCGACGACGAACTGGGCATCCGAGCCCTCTTGTCTGAAATCCTCTCCGACGAGGGGCACACCATCGAACTGGCGGAGAACGCCGCCCAGGCCCGCAGCGTGCGCGAGCGCATGCGCCCGGACCTGGTGCTGCTGGACATCTGGATGCCCGATGTCGACGGCATCACGCTGCTCAAGGAGTGGGGCAGTTCGGGCCAGCTCTCGATGCCGGTGATCATGATGAGCGGCCACGGCACCATCGACACCGCGGTGGAAGCCACCAAGTTCGGCGCCATCGCCTTCCTCGAAAAGCCCATCACCCTGCAGAAGCTGCTGCGTGCGGTGGAGCAGGCCCTGGTGAAGACCGCGCCGCGCCCCGCGCCCACGGTGACCATGGCCAGCTTCGAGCGCAACGACATGGTGGGCGGCCTGCCCATCTCGCATGCGCCCACCGGCCTGAGCGTGGCACCCGCGGTGGCCCTGCCGCCCCAGGGCCTGGCCTCCGAGCAGGTGTTCGAGCTGGACCGGCCGCTGCGCGAGGCGCGCGATGCTTTCGAGAAGAGCTACTTCGAATTCCACCTCGCCAAGGAGAACGGCTCGATGACCCGCGTGGCCGAGAAGACCGGCCTCGAGCGCACCCATCTGTACCGCAAGCTCAAGCAGCTGGGTGTCGATCTCACAAGAAACAAGCGCAACAGCGGAATTTAGTGCTACACTCTTGGTCTTCGCTGATTTGAGCGGCTTGAAAAAGCCACCAAGCAGCGGCGACAAGACAAGGCCTGGTAGCTCAGTTGGTAGAGCAGCGGATTGAAAATCCGCGTGTCGGTGGTTCGATTCCGCCCCAGGCCACCAGAAATTACTAAGGCTGACAAGCGCTTAGGTGAGAGCCCCGCACAGGAAACTGGTCGGGGCTTTTCTACAATTCGGCCGCATTTCTACAATCGGGGCTGCTGCCTAATGAACCTTGGATCTGTCATGCCAGCCCCGCGTAAATCTCGGGATGGATTCCCTCTGAAGATCGCGTACGATGCGTTTGGATTGAATTGAGTAGGCCTAGGGGAGCAAATGAACGACGTCGGTGCTGGGGACCAGTACGCGAATCCGCCGATTCAAGAGGCATTGGTTGAGTTTGTTTTCCAGGCGACCCCTGACTGGGATCTCACAGTTCCGGGCAAACTTCACCAGCACCCAGCTATCGCGCCGATCTATCTAGGCAAGCCTCGAACTCAACCCGCAGCGGGTGTTCCGATGCTTGGTATGGGTGGAGGAATTGGCCGCGTTCAGTTGACCAATGAGGATGGCACACGGGTGATCTCCTTGATGGGGAACGCGATTGCCATCCATAGCATCAGACCATATGAAGGGTGGGAAAATTTTCGCCCTAGGATTGAGACGGCGCTGCGTGCCTATGTGGATGTGACGGGCGCATCAGAGATTGTTCGCATTGGTGTTCGATATTTGAACCATATCGAGATCGCCGAACAGCCAGTGGAACTGAGCAAGTATTTCGCACTTCCGCCCCAGGTTCTGCCAGGGCTTCCGCCCATGATCACAGCCTTCTACAGTAGGAATGAATACGCCTACGAGGACGGCTGCAAAGTCATTGTGGCTCATACGCCGGTGCCAGCAACGGACGTCAGATTTGCGGCCTTTATGCTCGATATCGACGTAATCGTGGACTCTGGCCCCGCTAGAACAGTCGAGCAGGCGCTTGAGGCTGTTGACTTGTTGCACACGCGTGAGAAACAAGCATTTGAAGCATTGATCACTGATGACGCGCGGAGGCTGTTTGATGTTCCATCAAACCAAGTTGCTCACTAGTAGCTCTGGCTCCAGTAAGTACGTCGCCCCAATTTCCTTTGGGCCACGTACCGGACAGGCGCTTACCGTGAGTGTTGATGTGCCTGACGCTGAAGACAACAAGAGCACTGTCGAAGCGGTTGGTACCTTGGCACACGGCCTAGGCACGGCCATCGCTGCTGTAGTCGCCTCGGTCGTCGTGGCAGTACCAGCATTTGCGTTTGAGCGTCATAGCGGTACCCCCATTTCAGTTTCCTTTGACCGCACCGAAGTGTTGACCGGAGGTGGTTGTGCGATTGCTCAGCATCAAACATCAGAACAGCCTTGCGCTGTTGATCTGGTTGGTGTCTTGCGGTTGCTTGATGCAGAGGCAATTGAGGATGGCGTTTCCCACCCCGCTGAAATTCAGTTCGGCACACTGCTTGAAGCCTATCGACCGGAGGTTGTGGCCCAGGCAGTGATCGATCGAATTAGGGCTGATGGTGCTCATTCAGCCGAACTGGTCCAACTGTCGGGCCGGTCTGGGGGAATGACTGTTGAAGCGAAACGCTCCCTAATTACTGCTGCGTTGTTGAGTCGGCGCGCTGATGTGCGCGATGCTGCCATCCAATCTGTTGAACTCTGGGGTGATGCAGCGCTTAAACCTATAGTTGCGGCGCACAACGAGAGCGTCAATTGGCTACGCGAGTATTTGCAAGCTGTGATCGCTGACTTGCCGGATTGACGCGGTGGCAATGTTTTCGCGCAAGGTCAGTCGGGCCAAGTGGGAGCAACAAGCTGAGTTGAGTTGCGGTGAGATTGGCGCAGACGCCATCACTGAACTGAAGACAACAGGAAACGCGCTTTCATTTTGGCGATGCGCCTCGGCCGCAGAAGCGGACTTGAAGAAGGCGGTACTCGCTATCGCTTCGGCCGGCGACAGACTGGATAAGGTTGATCTGGCATGGGTTGCGGCCAATGCGGTTAGCCAAGCGGGACTTGCGACCCAAGACACTCCAGGCGATACGCCAGTAGAAAGCTTGCGCCCTTTGCACGTTGATGTTGTTGGCCTCGATCTCGTCCGTCATGGAAGCCTGGCGAGATTGGTTCATGAAGCAATTGCTGCTGGTCAGGTTAAGCGCTTGTCAGCGACGAACGTGAAGCTGATTTTGAACGAGGCAGTCGACGCTGGGCTTCTGAAGTTGGATGATTTGAGCGAGAAGCTTCAAAGCCAAATTGCGCCGCGATAGTGCATTGAGACGGGTCATCTCACAAGGCGCGGACGAATCAGCGCAGTGGTTGTACGCGCTCGCCTATGCGCTGGCGCACATAGTGTTCCGTCATTTCGCGATTGCGATGGCCCAGCAACTTCTGAGAATGCGCCAGGTCGCCTGTGTCTGTCGCGGCCTTGGCCCGAATGTCCCGAAACTGAAACTCCACACCGGCCGCGCGCCGCGCCTTGTCAAAGCGTGAGCGCAGGCCGAAGGTGCCCAGAGGCTTGCCGTCATCGTCCTGAATCAGCCAGGCGCTCAGCCGCTCGCGCGGCCTGGCGTTGATGCGCTCGATCAGCGCAGCCAGCTTGCCGGTTAGCTCAATCGCGCGCTTGGCTTTGGTCTTGTTCTGCACGATCCACAGGGCGCCATCGCGCAAATCTTCGCGCTTGATCTTCAGTACATCGGCCGGCCGCTGCCCGGTCAACAAGGCCAAGTCCATTGCATCGCGCAGGGTCTGGTCGGCCTTGTCCCAAACCGCCTGAAATTCGCTGTCGCTGACGTAGCGGTCGCGCCCGGATTCCTTGAAGCCCTTGACCCCTTGGCAGGGGTTCGTCATGTCGGTGTAGCCCCATTCCCGGGCTTTGTTGAAGATGTGGCTTAGCAATGCCTTCTCGCGGTTCGCTCGGGCCTTGGCCTGCTCGCCACGCTTGTCCATGTAGGCGCGCACGTGGTGCGGCTTGATGGCGTCAATCTGCATGCGACCGAACACCGCCCTCAGACGGGCAATCTCTTTCAAGTTGTCGGTCTGGGTGCGTCGCGCCTTCGTCGGAATCACTTCCGTTTCGTAGCGCCGCGCGATGGCATCAAAGGTTCTGATGCTGGTGTCCGGCTGTCCTCCCTCCATGCGAGCCCATAGCAAGAACGCTTTGGCTCGGTCTTTCCCGAGAGGCGTCCAGATCCGTGGAGCGATCGTGGTGACGTGGTAGTACCGCCCAGCCTTCAGAGTCATGCCGCGGGGCAAATCCTTGTTTGTTGTTCTGTTGCGTCCCATGCTGTTGAACGATCTTCAGAGGCGATCCAGGGCGCCGAAATCGGGTTCTTCAATGGAGGCTGCGGCGTGGTCCTTGCCGGTGTAGCCAGAACGGCTGGGCGATAGCCCCATGCGATTCAGAAAGTAGTCGCGGGCCACACGCGGCTGGCAGCTGCGCGTTAGCACATAGCGCCAGCCCTGCCGATCAAGCCACCGGATATGGCCTTTGGTCTGCTTGAAGCCAGTCAGTGCGACCAGCTCTTCGTGGGTCAAGAAAAGCTCAGGCATGTTCTCCTCGCACGTAGTCCAGGCGGCTGTAGGGACCGCCCACGTTCGCTAGGGCGTTGGGGTATTTGAAGACCTGCGTAGCAACAACATGGCCTCCGCTAAAGGACACCCGCCAGGGCGACGGCATGCAAACCCCCGTTCCTCTTTCAACCAGGCCAACACCTTTGACTCGCACAAAGCGCTCGCCGACTCCTGCGAGAGACTTAAGCCATGTGGGCAGGTTGAACCACTGTCGAATCGACTTAGCGAGGTCGTCGTGCCCGCCGCTGCCGTGGAGTCTCGCGCCTTTGGGGAGTTGCTCTTGCCCGTCGAATTTGGACACGTACTTGCAGAGGTAGCCAATGGCGTTGCGTGCCCATTCGATTCTTGTGTGCCCATGCGGCCACCATCCTTGTTTGTCGGGTTTGGGAAGGGTCAGGCCGCGAGGCAGCCAAAGAAGCAGGTGGTAGTGCAGTGCGCCACGTGCTTGCAGCTCAGCAACCCAGACGTAGCGCATGGCATGGCCTCGCCGGGCGAGCCATTGGCGAATGCGCTTGATCAGCTCGGAGACGTCCCGAGGACTGAAGCCGTCAACGTCTCGATAGGTCAGCGTCAGCATGGCCGGCTTGAACGGCCGCCTGCCGAGCGTGAACCCGAAGAGTCGAGCTGCCGTGGTTACCGACCGGCGTAGCCGCTTGATGCGGCATTGGACTTGGTCGATCTCGACTGAGTGCGGGCTCTGCGTGTCACTTGTTTTAAAGGTGACAAGCCCAGTTCCGCCCATGCGTTCGAGTGCGCCTCCCGGCGCACTCCGATCGCATTGGGCGGTTTGTGGGAATTCAAACTCGAAAGGGGCTTTCATGATCCCGCACTTTAGCGGGATCATGAAGATCCTTCAAGGAGTTTGTGGATCCCTTATTGCAGGGTGCGGCGCTCTTCTCGCTCTAGCCCCAACTTTTCGTCGCCCGAGACGACCTTCCAGAAGTTCGACAGGGTCTTGGCAATACGCCAGGCTCTGGAGCGCTCCGCATCTGGGCCGACCTCATCGAACTCCTCACGGACGTTGATGTTCAAGATTTCCTCATACCGAGCAACGGTGCGTTTCGTGTGGATCAGATACAGCACCTTCCAGCCGACATGACGCCCCAACATGTACATGCCGAGGGCACCTTCCAGCTCATCCGCGACGCCTTGATGGTTGAGGATGGCCGCATCCATCACGTCGTGGCGACGCTTGGCCTCCGCCGCATCCACCATCTGGGTCTTGAGATTCCGCTTGTCGGTCGTCTTGCTCATGGCTCAAGCATAGCAGGAGGGGCTATGAAAGCCCTTCCTCGATTGGGTCTTCCAATCGGGCGTCAGTCAGCCTTGTATGCTGCCGCTCGCAGGAGGTATTCACATGACATTCGCGGTCATTGCCGAGAACGATGAGTCGCAATGGGACGACGACACGGGTGTGCTTTATCACTTCCCGAGGCGGTATGCGAAGTTCCTAGCGCCGGGGACCGAGGTTGTTTATTACAAGGGCGCGCAGAAGAAGGTCATTTACGCCGCCAAGCGTCTGTCGCCTGATCCGCATTACTTCGGCATCGCTGTGATTGGACAGGTCCACCCGGACAGAGAGAGTACAAAAGGTGATCTGTTTGCGACGATCGTTAGCTATCAGCCGTTCAAGGTTGCAGTGCCGGCGAAGGATGGAAAGGGCTACGTTGAAGCCATCCCCAAGTCCCGAGAGTCCAACTATTGGCGTGACGGCGTGCGGCCAATCGATGAGGCCACCTTCAGGCGAATTCGGGACTCGACCGAGCTGGGCCCCTTCACCGCTAGCGAACCGTCCTCGCCCTATGGCAGTTCACCCGAGCATGAGTTGGAGTCAGGTGTTGAGGGCAATCCGAAGCTCCGCTACGTCACGACCTACGAGCGTGATCCCCGCAACCGCCGGCAGGCCATCGCGATTCATGGGCTCCGTTGCAAGGCCTGTGACCTGGACCTGGGGGAGTGTTACGGCCCGTTGGGTCAGGGGCTGATTCATGTGCATCACGTTCAACCCGTTTCGACCTTTGACGCCCCGAAGCAGATCGACCCGGCTGTGGACCTGGTGCCGGTCTGCCCGAACTGCCATGCCGTGATCCACCGGAAGAAGTCGGCAACGCTGAGCATCGAGGAACTGCGAGCAGCTTTGGGCAAGAGCTGAGGCGTCTACAAAAAGGGCGCCAGGTCAGAAATTGCCTGGGCAGCGCCTCGCCGATGAAGGCGCCTATATGAGCCGGAAAATACGGCTAAGTGCTTATCAGCCGGCGACTTCGCGCTGCATTGAAAATCCGCGTGTCGGTGGTTCGATTCCGCCCCAGGCCACCAAACGCAAATGGCTCCCCTCGTGGGAGCCATTTTCGTTTGGCGGTTCGCGGCGCGGATGAGAACCACGTTCGCTCTATGGCAGCCAGTGGCTGCCATGGGACGTTGCGCAGCAACGGTCCGGAGTGTCCGGCAGGGCACGGAGGATGACTGCTCGGCCTAAGCCGAGCAGGCACAGTCCGCAGCGCCCGTTTGCGGCCGCCTTGCCGCATGGCCGCCCACACCAGCCGTCAGCTTCCTCCCCGCCCAGGCATTCACCGCCAAGGCCAGCGCCACCAGTCCCGCACCGCCCAGTTCCGCCGCGCTCGGTGTCTGCCCCATCAAGGCATGTACGCCCAGCACCGAGACCGGCACCATATTGATGAACAGCGTGCCGGCCACGGCGCCCAGGCGGCGGACGCCGAAGTTGAAGGCCATGGCCGCCAGCACGGTGGGCAGCACGGCGATGTAGAGCAGCGCTGGCAACTGGCTTGCCAGCACGCCGATGGTCGGGGCCGGCGCCAGGCCCAGCAGCGTGGCCACGAGCGCGGCCAGCAGCATCCAGGGCCAGGCCGCCACGGCCGTGAGTGCCGTGTATTCAAGCGGGCTCAGCTCGGGCATGGCGGCGGCGCCGCGCGTGTACAGCACCCAGCCCAGGGTGCCGGCCAGGCTGAGCAGATCGCCCAGCAGCATGGGCGCGTCGGCCGCCTGCGCCGGGCTGAAGACATTGGCCACGGTGGCCACGCCGGCTAATGCCATGGCGGCGCCGACCAGCGACACGGCCGAGGGGCGCTGCCCGTCGAGCGCCCAGCGCAGCAGCAGGGTGGTGAAGGGCATGCTGGCCATGATGACCGCGCCATGCGAGGGCAGCGAGCGCGCCAGGCCGTAGAACACCAGCACGCTGAAGAAGCCGTAGCCGGCCAGGCCCAGCAGCGTGAGGCGGCCGAGCCGGGCGCGCAGCTTGCGCCAAGGCGTCGAGCCGAAGAGCTGGGCCAGCGCGCCCAGCAGGAGGCCGGCCAGCAGATAGCGAATGACGGTGAACCACAGCGGGTCCAGCACGCTCAGCAGCGGCTTGCCGACAAGAAACAGGCTGCCCCAGGCCGTGGTGGCGCAGAGCAGGGCGACGATCGGAGCGAGCGCGGGATGCAGCATGGTCAGCAAGCGATGAGTTGTCGATGCACGCAGTCTTGCCGTCGTCGCCCTGGCGGTCCATTTGCTTCGGCGGCACGCGCCGTTCGGAATTTCGACATGCGGCCACGACCCGCCTGGGCAGAATGGCGGCATGGAGATCTACCAGCTGAAAACATTCATCGCCGTGGCGGCGGAGGGCAATCTCACGCGTGCGGCCGAGCGGGTGTTCACCAGCCCGCCGGCCGTCAGCGCCCAGCTCAAGGCGCTGGAAGACGAGCTGGGCGTGCGGCTGTTCGACCGCACGGCGCGCGGCATGTCGCTCACGGTCGCGGGCCAGCGCCTGCTGGCCGAGGCGCAGCGCACCATCGCCGCCTCGCAGGCCCTGCAGGCGGCTGCGGCGCAGATCCGCGGGCAGGCGCGCGGCGCGGTGCGCATGGGCACGGTGAGCGATCCGGTCTCGCTGCGCCTGGGCGAGGTGTTCGTGCAGCTGGCCGAACGGCATCCGCAGGTGGCGCTGCAGCTGCAGCAGGGCCTGTCGCTGCGCACCATGCAGGCGGTGCGGCGCGGCGAGCTGGACTGTGCCTATGTGCTCAACGAGCAGGCGCAGCTGGATGGCCTGGAGGTGCTGCGCCTGACACCGGTCGACATCGTCGCGATGCTGCCGCCGCAGTGGCGGGCCGACAGCCTGCCCGGCTCGATCAGCGCCCTGACCGAGCTGCCCTGGGTGGCAACGCCGACCGAATGCGGCCTGCGTCTGCAGTTGGAGACGCTGTTCCGCGGCGTGGGCAGGGAGTTGCCGGTCGGCCCCATGGCCGATACCGAAGCCGCGATGCGCGCCATGGTGGCGAGCGGCCTGGGCGCGGGGCTGATGCGGCGCGATCAGGCCGAGGAACTCGAGCGCCAGGGGCAGGGCCGGGTCTGGCCGGGCTGGCGCGGGCAAACCTGGCTGTGCTGGGTCGGCCCGCAGGCCGCGCCCGAGCTGCCGGCGCTCACGGCGGTGCGGGAGTCGGTGCTGCAGGTCTGGGGCGTGGCGGGCTAGCCGGGGAACGATCTGCCTCCACTCCATCACCGAACCGGTATTGAAGCTGCATCGTGCGCTCGCGACCGACACGGTCGAGCATCGCGCAGGCATGACTCTTGCGCACATAATGAGCCAAGTGGTGGGCGATAGTTGTCGTCGTGCATCAAGTTACGTAGTTAGCATTCGAAGTACCATTAGGCCAGTGCTTTCCCGTTGGAAGTTTTAGCTGATGCACGAGGGCGCCCGTCAGTCAGGACGTACACAAGAAGGATCCGATGAAAATAATCACGCTCTACAACCATAAAGGCGGGGTTTCTAAGACGACTTCGACCTTTAATTTGGCAAGCTATATGGCGGACCAAGGGAAAAAGGTACTCATGGTTGATGCGGATCCGCAGTGCAACCTGACTGAGATTGCCTTAGCTCCGAAAATTGCGGAACTTGATGCCAAAGCACTTCATTCAACTACAGCGAAGATTGATGATCTTCCGGGTACAAGTATTCTCGATGCGCTGAATCAACGCATAAAGGGCGATGCAGCGTTTATTGATCTTTCGAAGGTCAAGACTTACAAAATTCGGGAACAGCTATTTCTGCTGCGAGGTTCGGTTGACTTAAGTTCAATTGAGGACGATCTTGCAGAGGCACACGTTCAGCGAAGTAGTAGTCGTACCAACCTTATGCGCACATATGTGGCCATAGGTGATTTCCTTTCGCGCCTGGGGGCAAAGGAGACTTTCGATTATATATTGATTGATGTTGGCCCAAGTTCAGGTGCATTGACCCGCGCGTTCTTCTTGGTGTGTGATGGTTTCTTCTTACCAGCGGCGCCGGATCGGTTTAATGTACAAGCTATTGGGACGCTTTCCAGAATCTTGGATCGCTGGATGGCTGAGCACGCTCAGATCAGAAAGCAATATGAAGACCTCGGTTTGCCTGTAAGGCCAGGAACACCAGCATTTCTAGGAGCTATAGTCCAAGCGTTCAAGCTTTATGCCGGTAAGGCGAAGCCAGGCTACAAGCTTTGGATGGCTCGATTGCCCAAGGAGATATCAGGCTCTCTAAAGCCGGTGATGCGCAAACACGGTCCGAATATATATTTGCCAACGGCCAGCAAGCCAATCGTGGTCGAGATACCGGACTTCAATCAGTTGGCACCGCTTATGCAAGAAGTTGGAAAAGCTGTTTTTAATATCAGCAGAAACGATACGGCATTGATCGCCGAAAGTGGCACTCCGTGGTCTGGGAATAACTGGACGCAGGCTGCAGAGCGGATGCGGGCATATAGGAAGCTATTTGCTACGTTAACCACAATTGCTGAAGGCCTGTAAAGATGGCAGGCCCTCCCGTTCAACACGATTTGAGGCAACACTTCGTCGCCTTTCTTGACGTCCTTGGATTTACTGAGATGGTCGAAGAAGACCTCCGGGGAGATCGGCAAGAAAATATGTCGAAGTTATTCCGATGTCATCAAAGCGCGGCGAATATTTTTCGCGATGATGCGACTTGCTCAATAATTCAATTTTCGGATTCTATTGTTGTTGCAATGCCATATTCGGAAGCAAGATTCGAATGGTTTGCGAGTCGCGTTGCTGATTATCAACGTCTATTATTGGACGAGCAGTTGCTGTGTCGCGGTGGTATTGCGGTTAATAAGCATTTTTCCAATGGGTCTTTTACTTTTAGCGCCGGATTAATACAGGCCTATAAAGTAGAAAGTAAGGCGGCGCGATACCCGCGTGTTGTCATTTCCCCCGAAGTGCTTGATCTTGTTTATCCAGATCGCACAGGAATTCCAAATATCCTAGTTAAGGAGGATGATGGCTTGCTTTTTGTTGACTATATTGGTTTGACAAAAAATAAAAAGCCAAAGCTGCTTAAAAGTTCGGTGACCATGAAGGTGAAAAACCTCTCCGAGAGCGACATCCCATCGGTGCGAGAAAAAGGCCTTTGGCTTGCCTCTTATTCGGATGCGATATTGGGCACGAATCTCGGAAGTCCGCGTTTTTCTGGACGCAGGATTATCTAGTATGGGCCTCGCGGTGGAGTATCTATATAGTTGCTCCGCGTTGACTTGCCAGTCCAAAGTGCACCGATGCCTGCGCAGCTAAGCAAGCCGCTTCGGTCCGACGTGAGGAGTCCGGCGGATTCCAGTTCTCATGATGCGCGTGTCTCATGGCCGCAGTGGTTCGAGATGCTGGGGCCGGATGAGGACCACCGGTCGCTCAACGACAGTCCGTGAGGATGACTGATCGGCGCGGGCCGAACAGGCACAATCCGCCTCTTGCCCGGCCGGTCCGCCCATGGACCGGCTTGCTTGGATTCCTTTTTTTTCGTGGGCTCAAGATCCATCGACATGAACCCACCCACGCCAGCCGAAGCCATCGCCCCGCAAGACCACGCCACCCTGCTCGCCACCGTGATCGCTGCGCTGAGCACGCGCAGCCTGAACCATTTCGCCGCCGAGGCGCGGCTGGACGGCGAGAGCCTGCAGCAGGCGGTGGAACGCTACGAGATCGATTACGCCTGGCATGTGCTCGGTTCGGCGCGCCTGCGCGAGGCCACCGTGGCGCGGCTGGAGGCCAGGCTCAAGCAGCCGGCCAGCGCCGCGCAGCAGCGCTGCATTGCCGAGGTGTTGCACGCCGCCGCCAGCGCTCAGGATCCCGAGCTGCTGATGAGCTTTGACAACGACGTGGCCGAGCAGCTGGCCGCAGCGCTGGGCTGAGCGCGCTCAGTCGATCTTCAGCTGGCGGCTGCCCGTGCCCTGCTTCTTCGGCAGGGTGAGCGTCAGGATGCCGTTCTCGTACTTGGCGCTGGCATGGCCTTCATCGACCTCGGTGCCGAGCTGGAAGCTGCGCGACACGGTGCCGAAATAGCGCTCTTCGCGCAGCGACTTCTCGTCGCGGCCGCGCGCGTCGAACTGCTTCACCTCGGCGCTGACGGTCACCACATTGCCGTCCACGGCAACCTTGATGTCGTTCTTGCTCACGCCGGGCAGTTCGGCATGCACGGTGAAGAGCTCGGCCGATTCCTTCACGTCGATCTTGATCTTGTCGGGCGAGGGCAGCGGGTCGCCGTGCAGGGGCCGGACGTAGAAGCCGGTGTTGAAATCGCGCAGCAGGTCGTCGAACAGATGGCTGCGAGTGATCAGGGAGCTCATGATGGTCCTCCATAAGCCGCGGGTTGCGGCAGGATCGCCCGTGCAGCGCCAGACGGCGCCGGACGGTCGCAAGCAAATATTTGGCGCTGTCCGCGGCCAAGTCAAAGCCGGCGACACATGGGTTTGCGCGGCATCAACGATGCCTATCCCAATCTGAACGCGCTCACCGCGTTGACCAACTGCGCCGCCTGTTCGCGCAGGCTTTGCGAGGCCGCCGCACTCTGTTCGACCAGCGCGGCGTTCTGCTGCGTGGCCTGATCGAGCCGGGTCACGGCGTCGCCCACCAGGCTCATGCCGCTGGTCTGTTCCTGGGTGGCGGTGCTGATGCCGCTGATGAGTTCGTTGACCTTGCGGACCTGATCGACGATGCCGACCATGGTGGCGCCGGCATCACCGACTAGTTGGCTGCCGGCCTGCACTTTCTCGACGCTGTCGTTGATCAGGCTTTTGATCTCGCGCGCCGCCTGGGCGCTGCGCTGCGCCAGCAAACGCACCTCGCCAGCCACCACCGCGAAGCCGCGCCCCTGCTCGCCGGCACGTGCTGCCTCCACCGCGGCATTCAGCGCCAGGATATTGGTCTGGAAGGCGATGCCGTCGATCACGCCGATGATGTCGGCGATCTTGCGGCTGGCGCTGTTGATCTCGTCCATCGTTGCGACCACGCGCCCAACCACCTCGCCGCCCTGCTGTGCGACCTGGCTGGCCGCGTTGGCCAGCCGGGTGGCCTCGCGCGCGGTATCCGCGCTGCTGCGCACCGTGCCATTGATCTGCTCAAGCGCCGAGGCGGTCTGCTGCAGGTTCGAGGCCTGCCGCTCGGTGCGCTGGCTGAGGTCCTGGTTGCCGGTGGCGATCTGGCCGGCGGCGGTGGCAATGCTGTCGCTGCCCGAGCGCACGCTCAGCACGATGCGGCCCAGGCTGTCCGTCATGGCCTGCAGCGCATGCAGGAGCGTGCTCAGCTCGTTGTTGCCGCGCACCTCGATGCGCACGCTGAGGTCGCCACCTGCCACCCGGTTGGCTACCGCGATGGCCTGGTTCAGTGGCGCGGTGATGCCGCGCACCAGCAGCAGGCCACAAGCGGCCGCCAGCGCCAGCGCGGCGAGCGAGGCGGCCCACATCAGCAGGCGCTGCCGGCTCAGATCCTGCGCGACCTGCGCCTGGTTGGCCCGAGCGCGCGCGCCCAGCAACTTGGAGAGCTCGGCGGCCGCGGCGTTGCCGCTGCGGTAGCCCGGGTTGATGGTCTTGATCAGCACCGCCTCGGCGCCGTCCCATGCGCCGCTGCGCACCAGGCCGGCCGCCTCGTCCACCGCCACCAGACCCAGTCCGCCACTCTTGTCGAACCATTCGCGCGCGAGCCGGCGTTCGGCCTCGTCGGCCATGGTGGCGCTGTAGTCGTCCCAGGCTTTGCGCAGCTCCTCGCTGCCGGACTTGATGGCCGCAAAGTGCAACTCGAGCGG